>Ga0209675_1000029_pt1 | contig 281053 bp, 275 predicted proteins | sample AraplaCol_mLB_r2_2_FD_184280 | JGI IMG/M metagenome (GOLD analysis project Ga0209675, IMG submission 184280) | Arabidopsis root microbial communities from North Carolina, USA - plate scrape MF_Col_mLB_r2 (SPAdes) (version 3) | ecosystem: Host-associated > Plants > Roots > Endosphere | place...
CACGGTGCACTACATCGGGCGGGTGGGGCTGGACTATGTGAAGAAGAAGATCTTGGAAGACGAAGCTGGCCGCAAGGCGCTGTGGGAGCGGCTGCAGTTCGCGCTGGATGGGGAGCCGGATCCCTGGTTCGAGTCGAGCCAGGCGCAGGTGGATGTGCGGCAGTTCACGCCCGTGGCGGTGGTGGACGAAAAGGCGGACAGCGCCGCGCAGGCAGCGTGAACGAAGGAGCAACAGCAATGAACGACAACAACGAATGGGAAGTCATCTGCCGCGTCGAGGACATCCCGGTGCTCGGCGCCCGCCGCGTGGCACGCCCGGTGGGCGTGGACGTGGCGGTGTTCCGCAATGCCGAGAACCAGGTGTTCGCGCTGCTCGACCGCTGCCCGCACAAGGGCGGGCCATTGAGCCAGGGCATCGTGTTCGGCACCAGCGTGGCCTGCCCGCTGCACAACTGGGCCATTGGCCTGGACGACGGCTGCGCCAAGTCGCCCGACGAGGGATGCACGCCCAAGTTCGCGGTGAAGGTGGCCGAAGGCGTCGTGCACCTGGATGCGGGCGAGCTCGCAACGCATGCGGTGGATCTGGAGCGTCCCGTCGCAGGCCCCGCGAACCGCACCTGCCTTCAAGCCGAAGACAGCCCCGCCTGATCCTGCCGAGCAACAACACATGAGCCTCCTCACTCTCACCTCCCCGGCTGGCGCAACACGCACTGCCCCCGCAAAGAAGCGCAACACGGGCACGCAGCCGATGCAGGGCCGCTGCACGCTCGTGGGCGCCGGCCCCGGCGATCCCGAACTGCTCACGCTGAAGGCGCTCAAGGCCATCCAGTCGGCCACGGTGCTGCTCGTCGACGACCTGGTCAGCGACGACATCGTTGCCATGGCGGCGCCAGGCGCGCGCGTGATTCACGTCGGCAAGCGCGGCGGCTGCAAGAGCACGCCGCAGAGCTTCATCGAACGGCTGATGATCATGGCCGTGCGCGAAGGCGAGCACGTCGTGCGTCTCAAAGGCGGCGACCCGTTCATCTTCGGCCGCGGCGGTGAAGAGGTCGAGCACCTGGCCGAGGCCGGCATCCACGTTGAAGTGGTGAACGGCATCACGGCTGGGCTGGCCGGACTGACGTCGCTCGGCGTGCCGCTCACGCACCGCGCGCATGCGCAGGGCGTGGTGTTCATCACCGGGCATGCCAAGCCCGGAGCGCCCGGGCCCGACTGGCGCACGCTCGCGGCCACCGCCCATTCGGCGCGGCTCACGCTGGTGATCTACATGGGCGTCTCGAGCGCGAGCTCGATCCAGGACGAACTGCTGAGCGGCTTGCCGCCGACCACGCCCGTCGCGGTGGTGCAGAACGCCAGCCTGCCTTCGCAGAGGCACGCTGTCGGCACGCTCGAAACGCTCCTGCACACCATTGCCTGCAACGGCCTCGGCAGCCCCTCGATCATCGTGGTGGGCGACGTGCTGCAAGGCTTGGCCGCGGCAAGCTCGCCCGCGCATCTTGCGATGGAGAAGGCCGCCTGACGCGGCCCCCTCCCTTCGCCCGTTCTCTGTCAGCCTCTTTCTTTTTTCCTTCCCTCAACCAAAGCAACGCCATGGCCTATCTACTGCCTTCCGAATTCGTCACCAAGATGGTGGACGCCGGTGAGTCCAAGATCTTCATGTCCACGCGGGACACGCTGATCCGCGCCTTCATGGCGGGCGCGATCCTCGCACTGGCGGCCGTGTTCGCGGTCACCATCAACGTGCAAACCGGCTACTCGATCATCGGGGCCATCCTGTTCCCGGTCGGCTTCTGCATGCTTTACCTGCTCGGCTTCGACCTCTTGACCGGCGTGTTCGTGCTGACGCCGCTCGCGCTTATCGACAAGCGGCCTGGCGTCACCATGGGCGGCGTGCTGCGCAATTGGGGCCTGGTCTTCGTCGGCAACTTTCTCGGCGCGTTCGTCGTGGCCGTGCTGATGGCGATCGTCTTCACCTTCGGCTTCACGAGCGCGCCCGACAAGGTGGGCCAGGTGATCGCCACCATCGGCGAGGCGCGCACCATCGGCTACTCCAACCACGGCGCGGCGGGCATGCTGACGCTCTTCGTGCGCGGCATGCTGTGCAATTGGATGGTGTCGACCGGCGTGGTGGGTGCGATGATCTCCACCTCGGTCACCGGCAAGGTCGTGGCCATGTGGATGCCGATCATGGTGTTCTTCTTCATGGTGTTCGAACACTCGGTGGTGAACATGTTCCTGTTTCCGTCGGCACTGCTCATGGGCGGCAATTTCTCGGTCATGGACTACATCATCTGGAACGAGATCCCGACTGTGCTGGGCAACCTCATCGGTGGCCTGTCGTTCACCGGCCTGACGCTGTACGCGACCCACGTGCGCACGGCGCCCAAGCGCGCACCAGCCGCCGCTGTCACGGCCCGCTGACCCGCCCGACCGCCGCGCCACGATGCGTTCCGGACTCGCGATCTCGATTGGCCAGCACTCCGACAAGGGACGCAAGGACGCGAACCAGGACTTCCACGGCGCCGCCCTGCCGGAGGCGGCGACTCGCCACGCAAAGGGCGTGGCCATCGCCATCGCAGACGGTATCAGCAGCAGCGATGTGAGCCATGTGGCCAGCGAGGCGGCGGTCAGGAGCTTTCTCACCGACTACTACTGCACGTCGGACGCATGGAGTGTGAGCCGCTCGGCGCAGCGCGTGCTCACCGCCACCAATGCCTGGTTGCACGCGCAGACCCAGAACGGCCAGGGCCGCTTCGACAAGGACCGCGGCTACGTCTGCACCTTCAGCGCGATGGTCATCAAGTCGACCACCGCGCATGTCTTTCACGTGGGCGACACACGCGTCTACCGCTGGCATGCGGACGCGCTCGAGCAGCTGACCGAAGACCATCGAGTACCGGTGGCGGACGGGCACAGCTACCTGAGCCGCGCGTTGGGGGTCGGTCTGCACGTGGAGATCGACTACCAAGCCGTGGCGATCGAGAAAGGCAACGTCTTCTTGCTGACCTCGGACGGCGTGCACGAACACGTGGACAACGCCGCCGTCGGCGCCGCGCTGGCGGCTCACCCGAACGATCTCGACGCCGCGGCAAGGAGCATTGCCGAGGAAGCGTACCGGCGCGGCAGCCCCGACAACCTGACGGTACAGGTTGTCCGGATCGACGCCCTCCCCGACGGCGAATTCAACGAACTGCAGGCGCAGCGCGCGGCACTGCAGTTGCCGCCGGTGCTCGATGCGCGCATGCGTTTCGACGGCTACACGATCGTGCGCGACCTGCACCACAGCCATCGCAGCCACATCTACCTGGCGGTGGACGACGACACGGGCCGGAGCGTGGTGCTCAAGACACCATCGGTCGCCCTGCAGAACGACGAGGCGCACCTGGATCGCTTCCTGTTGGAGGAATGGGTGGCGCGGCGCATAGCCAGCGCGCACGTGCTCAAGCCGCATGCGCCGGACCGCAAGCGCAACTACCTGTACGTGGCGATGGAGTTCGTGGAGGGGCAGACGCTGGCGCAATGGATGGTGGACAACCCGCGGCCCAGCCTGGAGTCGGTGCGCCGCATCGTGGAGCAGTTGGCCAAGGGACTGCAGGCCTTCCATCGCATGGAAATGCTGCACCAGGACCTGCGGCCCGAGAACGTGATGATCGACCGCACGGGCACCGTGCGCATCATCGACTTCGGATCGGCCTGGGTGGCGGGCCTCGGCGACAGCACGCGGGCCGGGCCTGACCAGATACTGGGCACTGTGCAGTACACCGCGCCCGAATATTTTCTGGGCGACGGCGGCTCGCCGCGGTCTGACCTGTTCTCGCTGGCCGTCATCGTCTACCAGATGCTGACCGGCCGGCTGCCCTACGGCGCGGAGGCCGCCCGCATCCGCACACGGGCCGACCAGCGCAACCTGCAGTACCGCTCCGCGCTCGATGCGCAGCGGCCCATTCCGGCATGGATCGACGACGTGCTGCGCAAGGCGCTGCATCCGAATCCGCTCAAGCGGCATGAGGCGCTCTCGGAATTCGTGCAGGACCTGCGGCAACCCCACGCTGATTTCCTGAACCGGCGCGGCACGCCGCTGGTCGAGAAGAATCCAGTGGTGTTCTGGAAGTGCGCCACCCTCGTGCTGGCCCTTGCGTTCCTGGTGCTACTGGGTGTGATCATCCTGCGGACTTGACCGCTGCACCTGAGGCTTCGGGCCGGCTCAGGAATTCGAAGCGCTTGTGCGCCGCCATGGTCTCGGGGAGCACGTAGACCACCCCGCGGCGGCTGCCCAGCACCGGCTTGATGTAGGCGTCATAAAAGGCGGCCGGCACATTGATGCAGCCGTACGAGATGCGGTTGTCGGCCACGGTCGGCGTGGCGAGCCGCTGCAAGCGGCGCTCCGATTTCTGGGTGGCGCGCACGCGGTGCATCGACACGGCCGCGTCGTAGTCGATCCACACGATGTCTTCACCGCCGGTGTTGCGGCCCGGCTCGGTCTCGAAGCGGCCCGCCGGCGTCGTGCGCTCTTCCGGACGTATCTCGGACATCGCGCGCTCTCCGATCCCGGGCACCGAATCGTCACCGCGCGCCAGTCCCAGCAGCACGGGCGATGAAGCCTGCAGCCGTCCCTTGGCGTCGAAGACGAAGACGCGCGCATTGCGCTTGTCGATGACCGCGAAAGGGGCGCTCCGGTTGTCCGCCGCCGCAACGGCCGCCCTTGCGAACCACTGTGCGTCGTCCGCCGCAGCCACCGGCTGGATACCGGCAAGAACAAGAAGACCCAGGGCGAGCGTGGCACGCAAGCGGCACGCCGCGCTCGTTTCAGGTCTCACCGCGTTCATGGATGCGCCGTGTTCGCAAGAAAGCGATCCGCCGTTCAGTTGCGGTCGGCGCGTGCACGGCGCATCGCGGGCGAGTCGCCCGCAGCGGCCATGGTGTCCGACGAAGTGCCCGTGCCCGTGCCGCCCGTAGTGCCTTGCGCCGTCGGGCCGGTGCTCCTGGTGGTGCCGCCGCTCTCCGGCGTCACGCCCGTGGTTCCCATCGGACCGCCCGAGGGATTTTGCTGGCCTGCCGCCGTGGCCGGATTGGCCGGCGCCGTGGTCGGCGGGTTGCCTTGGGCAAATGCGACGCCCGCGGCCCCGAATGCAAGTGCTGCAAGGAGTTTGGAGGTGCTGTTCATCATCGTGTCTCCTGAGAAAAGCCGGCTGTGCCGGAAGAAAGTGAAGAGGCCGTGCCGGACCGAGTGCCCGGCTTCACAAACGCTAGGTCCTTGCCAGCGGCCGCGAGTCAGTTCGCGGCGCTGCGCGCTGTAGGAGAACGGAAGTGCGCCGTGAAAGCCCCCCGCCACGCCCTCCTACCGCTTTTCATCCGCCTTGCGCGCCTCCTCCGCCTTGTCCTGCGGGGCCTTGGGCAGCTTGACCTTGGTCACGGTGACGGACACCGGGTCGCTTGCGGGAAAGGATTCCTCGACCCCGCTGTCCAGCGCCTCTTCGGTGGGCGCCTGCTCGACCGGCTTGGCCGGCTCCTCGGCGGGCTTGCCGTGGTTCTTGGATGTGGGAAATGGAAAGGCTTTGTCCGATGTTTCCGATGTCATGGGGACTCCTTGGCTGTGCACAGGCCCTTCAAGGCTTGCGTGGCTCCTGGTTGGTTTCAGATCGGAGGTCTTCCCGGAGCCCGAAGGCCGCCGAGTCGTCGTGGCGGCTCGCCTCCACATCCTTGCGCTTGCGCGCCATGCGCTCGGCCGGCACCGGCGCGGAATTCTCTTCACCGGCCTTGGACGAATGGCCGGTGAACCGGTCGCCGCCGCCAATGTTGTCCGTGCCACCGCTGGTCGTCGGACGGGTGCCGTCGCCCGAAGCGTTGTTTCCCGGGGTTCTGTTCATTCGACGCCTCCTGTTCACGCAGAGGGAAAAGGTAAAGAATGAACTCATTCTGGGAGCGCTCCCGAAGGCGGGCGTAGGACGACGCCAGCGTCCGGAAGTCGGCGCCATCCCCGCGCCGGCACGGTCCTTCGAGATTCACCTCCCCTGCCGGGAACCTGACTTTTTGCCGCTGTGCAACATCCAGCCCGCAGCTTCCCGAAAGTTGGTCTCGGGCCGCATCTATTGACACCGAATGTGATAAATTCACATTTATAACAATATGAAACACTCCTAGATGGGCCCTGCTGGATGAAAAAGCACTTGTATTTGCACAAGCGAAACGGCTTCACGCTGATCGAATTGATGATCACGGTCGCGATCGTCGCGATCCTGGCGTCGATTGCCTATCCCAGCTACACGCGCTACATCATCCGGGCGAAGCGTTCGGCCGCTCAATCGCAAATGATGGACATCGCCAACCGGGAGCAGCAGTTCCTGATGTCGAACCGCGTCTACGCCGACAAGACGGCCCTTGCCGCGAGCGGCTACGCGCTGCCGACAGACGTCGCTGCCAACTACGACTACACGCTCACCGTCACCACAACGGGCTTCCCGACTTTCCTCCTGACCTTCGTTCCCTCGGGAAATCAGGCATCGGACGGCAACCTGACAATCGACCACACAGGCGCGAAAACGCCCGCGGAAAAATGGTGAAGCGCAGCACGCCCTTGGCACCGGGCCGCGCCCAGCGCGGCGCCACGCTGATCGAAGTGCTGGTCACGCTGCTGATCGTCGCCTTCGGTCTCTTCGGCCTCGTGGGCTTGCAGGCCCGTCTCCAATCGACCGAGATGGAGTCCTACCAGCGTTCGCAGGCGCTGATCCTGCTCAACGACATGGCCAGCCGCATTGCGATCAACCGCCGCCTCGCCTCCACCTACGTCACCACTACGGCACTCGGCGAAGGAGGCAACTGTCCGACCGCCACCGGCACCCGCTTGCAAGTCGACCTCAAGGAGTGGTGCAACGCGCTGAAGGGCGCCGCGGAAACATCGGGCGGCAACAATCTCGGCGCGATGATCGGCGGACGCGGTTGCGTGCAAGACATGGGCAACAACGAGTACCTGATCACCGTAGCCTGGCAAGGGCTGGTGCCGACTGCCGCGCCGCCGGACGGCGTGCCCTGCGGCAAGGACCTGTATGACGCTACGGCCGCGAGTCCGAGCGCCCCGGCGCCGGCCTGCTCCAGCGACAAATGCCGCAGGACCGTGACCACGCTCGTGCGCATCGGGGCGCTTTCATGACGCGACCCGGCAATGCTCGCGCGGCCCTGCGCCAGCGCGGCCTGACGCTGATCGAACTGATGGTGTCGGTCACCATCATGCTGATCGTGCTGGCGGCGCTGATCGCGCTGTTCCTCAACGTGAACGGCACCCAGCGCGAAATGGTCAAGGTCAACCGCCAGATCGAAGGCGGCCGGCTCAGCGTCTTCGTGCTGGAGAACGAGGTTGCGCACGCGGGCTTCTGGGAAAACTACATGCCCGAGTTCGACGATCTCACCGTCAGCGCCGTGCCCGCCAAGGTGCCCACAGGGGTAGCACCCGATCCGTGCCTGCCCTACTCGGCTGCCAACTGGACCGACGACTACAAGCGCAGCCTGCTCGACATTCCGGTGCAGGCCTACGACGCCGTGCCTGCCAACTGCGCCGCCCTGCTGACAAACAAGAAGGCCGGCACCGACGTGCTGGTGGTGCGCCATGCCGAAACCTGCGTGGCGGGCATGCCGAACTGCGAAGCCGACACGCTCGGCAAGCTGTACTTCCAGTCGTCGTTCTGCGGCACGCAGAAGCCGGCGGACTTCGACCTGACGACCGCAGGCTTTGCGACCATGCTGGCCAAGAACTGCACGGCCGTGGCGCCCAAGCGCAAGTTCATCTCCGACATCTACTACGTGCGCGACTACGCCGAGACCGTAGGCGACGGCATTCCGACGCTCGCGCGCTCGCGCTTCGACCTGTCGCCAGCCGGAGGCCTCGCGCAGCAGCCGCCGGTCCCGCTCATCGAAGGCATCGAGGGTTTTCGCGTCGAACTGGGGCTGGACACGCTGAGCAAGACCGGCGCGGCCGTGAACTACACCCAGGCAACCGCCTGGGCCGACGCGGCCAACAGGTCCACGCCCACCAACCGCGGCGACGGAAGCCCTGACGGGGCCTTCGTCCATTGCAGCACCGCATCGCCCTGCACTTCGGACCAGCTGATCAACGTAACTTCGCTCAAGCTGTATGTGGTCGCACGCAGCCTCGAAACCTCTCCCGGCCACACCGACGCACGCACCTATAACCTGGGAAGCGCCACCATGGGGCCCTTCAACGACCACTACAAGCGGCATGCGTTCACCACGTCGGTCCGCCTGACGAACGTCACGGGCCGCAGGGAAACGCCGTGAAGAAAACGCTCTCCACGTTCCACAACCGCCGGCAAGGCGGCGCGGCGCTGATCGTCGGGCTGATCATGCTGGTGCTGATCACCCTGGCCGTCACGGCGGGGTTCACGCTCAGCAACACCAACCTCAAGTCGGTTGGCAACATGCAGAACCGCAACGAGGCCGTAGCGGCGTCCAACCGCGCTATCGAAGAGGTCGCGTCCTCCCTGCTGCTGCCGGGAGTGGACGGCTCCCCTTCGCTTGCCGCACCGCAAGGCACCGTAAGCACGGTCGACATCAACAACGATGGCACTACCGACTACATCGTCGTGATCGCCGCCCCCACCTGCGTGCGCGCGACCAAGACGACGGACACCGGCGGCGGCACGTCCGGCATCGGCGGTATCGGCGGCAACTCCTCTACGACGGGTGCGGGCCTCAACGCCCTGCCCGACCAATACAACTCGGTCTGGGACATCAGCACCACCGTGACCGACGAGAAAACGGGGACATCCACCGCAGTGCGCCAAGGCGTGCGGGCACTGCTGAGCAAGGCGCAATTCGACGCCCTGTGCTCATAGCCAGTGCCAATCCTCCGAATGATCACGACGATGAACGGATCGATAACATGAAAAACAACTTCTTCCGGTCGCTGTGCGCCACCGCGATGCTGATGCTCGGCCTGGGCTCGGCTCAGGCGGAAGACATCGATCTCTTCGTCGGCTACAACCAGACCACGACGAGCGCGCCGAACGTGCTGTTCGTGGTGGACAACACGGCCAACTGGACGCCGCTCTTCGCGGCCGAGATGAACGCGCTGGCGACCGCCTTCGAAAGCCTCGAGGCGGGCAAGTTCAACGTGGGCGTGATGCTGTTCACAGAGACTGGGGGAGGCAACTCGAACGTGGACGGCGCCTACCTGCGCGCCGGCGTGCGCCTGATGGACGCCGCCACCAAGGCCAAGTACGGCACGATGATCCGCAATCTGGACGTGAGTGCCGACAAGTCCAACGGCGGCAAGGCCGGCAAGATGATGGCCGAGGTCTACCGCTATCTGGCAGGCCAGGCGCCCCTGGCCGGCAACAACAAGCTCAAGGCCGACTACACGGGCAATGTCTCGACCTATGGTCAGGGCAACAACGAATCCGCGGGGTCTGTCGCATCCAGGGCGATCTGGGCGCTCCCTGGCAATCCGCTGAATGCATTCAACGGCACGACCTACAACGCGCCGAACACCGCCAACTGCATTGGCACCTACATCATCTACATCAGCAATGGCGCTGCGCAGGACAACAGCAGCGACAGCACGACGTCGCTCAATGCACTGCGCACCGCTGGCGGCGACACGACCACCATCACGCTGGGCGTGAGCGGCTCCCAGGACAACATGGCCGACGAATGGGCCCGTTTCCTGCAGACCAGCATGGGCGTGAAGGTCTACACGGTCGAGGCGGCCATCGCTTCGGGCGGCCAGGGGCCGGGCTGGACCGCACTGCTCAACAGCATGGCGACCCAAAGCAAGGGGGAATACTACGACCTCACCACCCGGCCCAACCTGGGTCAGGCCTTGAGCGATGCACTCGCCGACATCTTCAGCAAGATCCAGTCCGTCAACAGCGTGTTCTCGTCAGTGAGCTTGCCCGTGAGCGTGAACACGCAGGGCACCTATCTGAACCAGGTGTTCGTCGGCATGTTCCGTCCCGACGATTCCGCTTTCCCGCGCTGGAACGGCAATCTCAAGCAATACAAGCTGGGCCTGGACAGCAGCAACCAGCTGATCCTGCAGGACGCGAACAATACCAACGCCATCAACAACCAGACCGGCTTCATCGCGCCTTGCGCTCGAAGTTTCTGGACGCCGACCGCCGTCAACACCTACTGGAGCTTCAATCCTTCCGGCGACTGCATCAGCAGCGACGCGACCATCAAGCTTTCCGCTTCGGACAGCCCCGACGGCAATGTGGTCGAAAAGGGCGCGCAGGCCTACATGCTCCGGCAGGTGGCCACGGCCGACCGCAACGTCAAGACCTGCACGCCGGGCGCCTGCACGGCGCTCACGAGTTTTGCCGACGGCAACGCGAGCATCACCCAGACTGCGCTGGGCGCGCTGTCCACCACCGAGCGCACCGACCTCATCAACTGGCTCCGGGGTTTGAACAACAAGGGCGACGAGACGAAGAACGCGTCAGGAACGTACACGACCTCCACGACCGCGATGCGCCCTTCGGTGCACGGCGACGTGGTGCATTCGCGGCCGGTGGCGATCAACTACGGTACCGACGCGGCCCCTCAGGTGGTGGTGTTCTACGGCGCCAATGACGGCATGCTGCGTGCCGTCAACGGCAATCAGTCGGCCGCGATCGGGTCGGCCGCTCCGGGCAGCGAACTGTGGTCCTTCGTGCCGCCGGAGTTCTACGGCAGCGTCAAACGGCTGCGCGACAACACCACTCGCATCAACTTTCCCGGCATACCGGCCAGCGTCGGAACGACGGCACCCAAGCCCTATGGCATGGACGGCCCGATGGCCGCCTACCGCCAGGGCACGTCGGCATGGCTCTACGCCAGCATGCGCCGCGGCGGCCGCATGATCTATGCGTTCGACGTGTCCAACCCCGCCTCGCCCATCCTCAAGTGGCGCAGGGGGTGCCCCAACCAGGACAACGACACAGGCTGCGACACCGGCGCCAACGACATGAGCGGCATCGGCCAGACCTGGTCCGCTCCCAAGATCGTGAAGGCCAGCGGCTACGGCGCCGGCAGCACCCCCATCGTGATGTTCGGCGGCGGCTACGACAAGTGCGAAGACGTCGACACCGTTGCGCCGGCCACATCTGCCTGCATCGGCGCGACGAAGGGCAACCGGATCTACGTGCTCGACGCCAGCACGGGGGATGTCCTCAAGACGTTCAGCACCGACCGCGCAGTGGCCGGCGAAGTCACCATCGTGAACGACAGCGGCGGCCTAGCCAAGTTCGCCTACGCGGCAGACCTGGGGGGCAACGTCTACCGCATCGCCATTGGCACCGACGTGCCCGGCAGTTGGGTCATGACGAAGATCGCGTCGCTCGGCTGCGACGCCGTGACCACCTGCACGCCCAACCGCAAGTTCATGTTCGGCCCCGACGTGGTCGAGGACAACGGCCTGTATGTGGTGCTGCTGGGTTCTGGCGACCGCGAGAAGCCGCTGCGCTCCTACTCGGCTGCGCTCAGCGTCTCGAACCGCTTCTACATGATGGTGGACAAGCCTGCTGACTCCACCTGGCTCAGTGCCGAAGCCACGCGCTGCGACGGCAGTTCGCTGCTGTGCAACAGCTCGCTGCTGGCCATCACGGGCACCGCCACACCTTCGGCGACCGACCTGGCGGCCAAGAAGGGCTGGTACCTGGCGCTCGCGGCCGGCGAGCAGGTGGTGACCTCCTCTGTCACGGCTTATGGCAATACGACCTTCAACACCCATACGCCCACCAACCCGACCGTGAGCCAGTCGTGCCGTGCCGACCTGGGGACCGCAAACGTCTACAACGTGGCGTATCTCAATGCGGCGGCGCAGAACGGCGCGCGCTTCCAGAACGTGATCGGCGGCGGTCTCGCGCCTTCGCCTGTGGTGGGACGCGTGATGGTGGGCGACACCTTCCGCGACGTGGTGATCGGCGCCAACCCCGACTCGTTCCTGAGCCCGAAGGGCGCCGCGGTCAAGGCGGCGTACAAGCAGCCCAAGGGCCGGGTCTACTGGTTTATCCAGAAGTAAGGAAGAAACAAGGTGCACGCCATGGCACGGACGCGAACACGCGGGTTCACGCTCGTCGAGCTGATGGTCACCATCGTGGTGCTGGTGATCCTCGTCTCGGTGGCCGTTCCCTCCTTCGACAACATCAGGCTTTCGAGTCGGCTGACTTCCTACGCGACCGATCTCGTCTCGGGCAGCCAGTTGGCGCGCACGGAAGCCATCAAGCGCAACGCCGTCGTCAGGCTGTGCGTCTCGGCAAACGGCACCAGCTGCGCCACCACCGGCCAGTGGGAAACCGGCTGGATCGTCATCTCCGCCGACGGAACGGTGATCCAGAAACAGCCGGCCGCCGCAGGCGGCTTCCAGATACGGGACAGCGGGAGCCTCAGCGCCCTGCTTTACGATCCCACCGGCGTGGGCGCCAGCGCCGCCAACTTCACGATCTGCCGCGCCACCCCCCTCGGATCCCAGGAGCGGGTGGTCAAGGTCAGCGCAACCGGCCGGACTTCGGTCACGCGGACCAGCACCTGCGTTTGCGCCTGACCCAGGCAACTGAACAGGCAAGTGCGGTCTTTTGCACCATCCTCGCGGAGACGAGGACAATAGTGCACCAAGGTGTGCGGTCGCTGGGCTTTGCCGGGCCGGACCGCCACTTTCGCCATTGCACCAGAAACGCTTCATTTCATGGAACACCAGTTGGATTGGGCACTTGCCGCCTGCGCCCGCATCCTGCGGCCGATGGTCAGGCTCGCCCTTGCCATGGGCGTCAAGCACCCGCACCTGGAAGTCCTGCTGCGTGACCTCCTGCTGGAGGAAGCCACCCGCTCCTGGCGCCAACAGGGCGTGGCCAAGCCCAACATCAGCCAGCTTTCGGTCACCACGGGGCTGAATCGCAAGGCGGTGACCGCCAAGGTCCGGGAAACCGCCGACGCCCTGCCCCACACCGAGGTGTCGGCTGCGGCCAAGACTTTCACGCTGTGGCTCCAGCTGGTGTCTGAAAATCAGGCCTTGCAGCGCCTGCCCATCACCACCGAGGGCGCCGATGCGCCCTCCTTCGAAACCGTGGCCAAGCTCGGCAGTCGCGGCAACGTGCACCACCGGACCATCCTGGACGAGCTGGTGCGCCTGAACATGGTGGCCGAACAGGACGGCTGCGCCGAGCTCAAGGTCGACGGTTTTGTGCCGGTGGACGACCTGCAGTCGATGCTCGCCTTCCTTGGGGACAATGGCCGGGACCACCTGCTGGCGGCTGTGTCCAACACGCTGGGCGAGCAGCCGCGCATGCTCGAGCGCGCGGTTTTCGCGCGGGGCCTCAGCTTGCAGGATTGCGAGAAGATCCATCAAATGATGCGCGAACGCTGGGCTGCGATGCACCTTGAACTGGCGGGCGAAATGACACGCGCCGTCGACAGGGCCCCGAGCGGCGCCAAAGGGCGCATCCGCGTCGGGGTCTACACCTACTATGAAGACGAGGCGGCGCCCGGTGCGCCAGCCGTCGCCCCCAAGCGGGAAGAAGAAAGTACGCGATGAAAAGCCACTACCAATGGGTGCGCCGCATCCTCTTTGCTGGAGCGATAGCCTTGCTGCTCTCTTGCGGTGGCGGCGGCGGCGCGGGTTCCGCGGCGGGCGCTGGTGCCTACAGCAGCACCAGCGACTCTTCAGGTACAGGCACGGGAGTCGGCGGCTCGGCCGGAACGGGAACCGGGAGCACCGGCAGCGCCGGCGTTGGCGGAACCGATGGCACGGGCTCGGGCACTGCGGGCGGTAGCGACGGTTCGGGCAGCACCGGGGGCACGGGCGGAACGGGTACTGCGGGCGGCACCGGCAGCACAGGCGGCAGCGACGGCACGGCCACCGCCGGCAACAACAGCGGCGACGGGTCGGGCGTGGGATCGGGCGGCACCGGTATCGGCTCGGTCGGCGGCCTGGGCAGCATCATCCTGAACGGCGTGCGCTACGACACGGACGCCGCAACTGTCAGCCTGGAAGACGCGCCCGAGCTGCAGATCGGTATGAGCGTGCGCATCGCCGGCAAGATCGATTCCGAATTCACCACCGCCACGGCGCAGCAGGTCGAATCGGCCGCCGAGCTGCGCGGCCCGGTGTCGGCCGTCGATCTTCCGGGCGGCAGCTTCGTCGTCATGGGCAGCATCGTCACCACCGACAGCGCCACCGTGTGGAGCAGCGGAAACGGCCTGCCGCAGGTCGTTACGGGCAGCATTGTGCAGGTGTGGGGCCTGCCCTCCGGGCCGGGCAGCTTGCGCGCGACCCGGGTCGAACTGAAGCCCACCCTGACGGAGCCGCTCGTGACCGGCGTGGTCCAGAACCTCGACCGGGTTGGGCTGCGCTTCACGCTCGGCCAGCTCACGGTGCAATACGGCGGCGCCACGTTCGCCGGCGGCATCGATCAAGCCACGCTATCCGAAGGCGCCATCGTCCGCGTGCGCGGCACCGCGGCACCGTTTATCGGCTTATTCAATGCCACCAAGGTGCAGGGCTGGTATGCGGTGCCAAGGCAGGATGCCACGCCCGTGCAGCTCGCCGGCGTCATTACCAACTACACCGGCCTCAATGCCTTCAGGGTGCTCGGCACGTTGGTAGATGCATCCAATGCGCTGGTCACGGGCGGTCCTTCCAGTGCCGTCGGCAACGGCGTCAAGGTCGAGCTGGACGGCTTCATGTCCAACGGAGTGCTGGTTGTCAAGAAGCTGCGGATCCGCAGCATCCCCGGTGTCGGCGGACCGGTGGCTTTCACGCTGATCGGGGCTGTCGGCAACTATCAGTCGCCGTCGAGCTTCGTGGTCAAGGGCCAGCGGGTGAATGCGAGCGACCCCGCGACGATCTTCGAGAACGGCTCCGTGGCCGACCTGGCCAACGGCCGCCGCGTCACCGTCGTCGGGGACACGGTGGTCGACGGCGTGCTGATTGCGAAGCGCGTGAGCTTCGCGCAGCCGTAAAGGGTTTGGCGCCGCCTCGCGGCTGAGTTCAGCGCACCAGCAGCACGGGCACGGCGCAGCGCGCAAGCACCTTCATCGCCACCGAGCCCAGCACAAGGTTGGACAAGGCGCCCTGCCCGCGCGATCCCATCACCACGAGATCGAACTTGCCGTGCTCCGCGAAAGCGGCAATCTCGTCCGCCGGGTGGCCGATCTTGTGCGCAAAAGCGGCTTCGATGCCATGCTTGGCGAGCGCCGCGCGCACCGGCTCGAGAACCACGCGCGCCTCGTCGTCGTAGTAGCTGTGCACCAGATCCGGCCCCGCGAACGCCGCCGCCCGGTGCGGCACCGGAAGCACCGCATTGAAGACGGTGAACGCGTGGCCTGCGGCCGACCACTCCTTGTGGGCGGCCAGGTAGTCGAGCATGCGCGCGGTGTATTCGCTGCCGTCCACGGCAAGAAGAATTTTCATGGTGTTCCTTGGGTTGTTCTCGGGCGCCGGCTCAAGCCTCCGCCCCCAGCCCGATCGGCGCGGGCACAATGTTCACGATGCGGCTGAAGAGCGCCTCGTATTCGCGTTCGGGCGCGTAGCCGGTGAGCGGATCGCGGTTGCGGCCGAATGCCTCGTCGAGTTCGCGCCAGTCGTCGGCCGTCAGCACGCGCTCGGCGAGCGGTAGAATCTCGCGCTCTTCGAGGGCCATGTGGTTCAGGTAGAAATCAACGTACTGCTGCACCGCGCTTTCGAAGGCCGCCCGCCGCGAGTCGCCGAGCATCTCGAACGCCAGCAGCGCATGCTCCACATTGCGGATCTTGCGCTCGCCCCAGGCGTGGTCGTTGTCGAGCCGGTCCATCAGTTCGCGCGATATCGGCGTCCTGGCGCGCAGCTTTGGAAACAGCAGCTCGCTTTCCTTGCGGTGATGGCGCTTTTCCGGAAATTCGTCAACGTAGAACAGCATGGCCCGCAGCGACGTGAAGTCGGGCCGGGTGCCTTTTCTGCGGTGCTGCTCGAGCAGCATGACGATGGAGCGCAGCATGGCGGCCAGTGCCGCGTGCTCCTGGCGAATGATGCGAATGGTGGCGTAGGTCATGAACGGCTCCTGTGCGTATCCGAAGGTTCTCAAGTCCAGGGCCGCCCGGGCTTGCTGCAGATCAAATGCGGCGCATCTCGTCTGTTTTTTTGTCCTTTCGGCAACGCTTTTTCTTGATCGGCATCAAGCTGCGCCCTCCACCGCTCCGGATACTGGCCGCTCCACCTCTAGCAGAAGCGAGCACACCATGTACCAGCGAATTCTTGTTCCTGTCGATGGAAGTTCGACATCCGCCCACGGGCTCGGCGAAGCGATCGGTCTCGCCAAGGTCACCGGCGGGCGCCTGCGCCTGATCCACGTCATCGATGAGTTGTCCTTCGCCCTGGCGATGGACGCCTATGCGGGCCGCACGGGCGACTGGCTGCAGGAATTGCGCAGCGCGGGCACCCGGCTGCTCGAGGGCGGCAAGGCCAGGGCCGTGGCCGAAGGCGTGGAGGCCGACACCGTGCTGTGCGACCACTTCAGGGGCAGCGTTCCCGACCGGGTCGCGGGCGAAGCGGGTTCCTGGCCTGCTGACCTGATCGTGCTTGGCACCCACGGGCGCCGCGGCCTCGGCCGGGTGGTGATGGGCAGCAGCGCCGAGCAGATCCTGCGGACCTCGGCCGTTCCGGTGCTGCTGGTGCGCGCGCCTGAAACGCATGCCAAGGCGGATGCGGCGCGCTTCACCATGCCCGCCGGCGCCCTCGCCAGCGAGTAAGACGGCCCCGGGGACGGGCCGCCGGCCGGGCAGTGCCGGCTCTTCAGGCGTAGGAACGCAGGCGCCTTGAAAAATCGGCCAGCGGCGCAATGCCGCTCGCCTCGGCGCGTTGGCACCAGTCCTGCAATTGCCTGACGAGCTGCTCGCCCGTGGCGGCGGAGCGGCCCCACAGCGCGGTCAGTTCTCGGCGCATCGAATACATCGTGTCCAGCGCCTGCGATCCGCGCAATGCCGTTGCGAGCCGCACGCGCCGTGCTTCGTCGAGCATGCGCTCGTCCCGCGTGAGCCACGGCTTCACGTCGCGCAGCGAACGGGCCTCTGCCGGCGAAAGACGCCGAAGCCGGCCGAACTCCTCCGCATAAGCTTGCTTGAGGGAGCGGGCGTAGTTCGAAAGCACGTCGTAGTGGCACCGGATCACGGCCTGCACCGTTTCCAGGTCGACGGCGGACTTGGGTGCGCCGAGGCGCGGCGTGGGCGCCACGTGCTTCACCGTGGCAAGTCCGAGGGCCTGCAGCACGCGGATGTACAGCCACCCGATGTCGAACTCGTACCACTTGTTCGACAGCTTGGCCGAAGTGGGAAAGGCATGGTGATTGTTGTGCAGCTCTTCGCCCCCGATCAGGATGCCGATGGGCGAAATGTTGGTGCTGGCGTCCCCGGCGGGCCAGTTGCGATAGCCCCAGTAGTGGCCGATGCCGTTGACCACGCCGGCGGCCCAGAACGGAATCCACGCGATCTGCGCGAGAAGAATGAGCCCGCCCGGCACCACGCCGAAGAGCGCCATGTCGAGCACGCCCATCAGCACGATGCCGAGGATCTTGTGCTGCGAATAGAGATTTCGTTCGATCCAGTCGTCCGGCGTGCCATGGCCGTAGCGTGCCATGGTCTCGGCCTTGTTCGACTCGCGGATGTAGAGGAACACTCCGCCCCACAGCACCCGGTTGATGCCCAGCACCTGCGGGCTGTGCGGGTCTTCGGGCGTGTCGCATTTTGCGTGGTGCTTGCGATGCACCGCGGCCCATTCCTTTGTGACCATGCCCGTGGTCAGCCAGAGCCACAAGCGGAAGAAATGACTGGCCAGCGGATGCAGCTCCAGCGCGCGATGCGCCTGGTGGCGGTGCAGGAAGATGGTGACCGACGCGATGGTGACGTGCGTCAGCGCCAGCGCCGCGAGCACCGCGCCCCACCAGGGAAGATCGAAGAATCCGGAGAAGAACAAGGTTTGCATGGATGCCTTTTGAACAGTCGCGGCATTCTGCAAAGCGCGCGGCGCCCGGGCCTTGATGCACGTCAAGGCCACGCAGCGTACGGATGGGTTGATCTGGCGCAACTGCGCCGCAGCACCCCGGCCGGAAGATCGAAGCGCTCGCCGGAACCCGGCGCCATCGCGCGCACCGCAGGCATCGGCCTTGCCAGGCAGGACGCGCGCGGCGGGGTTTTCTGGCCCGTGCGTTTGACATCGCCCGAGGCCGGTACAAGACTGGCGGCAAGCCCGGCGCGGCGCGCGCCTCTTTTTGGAAAGGTTGAAGATGAATCCCGATATTCAACTCAGGCACGAGGTTTTCGCCCAGCTGAACTGGGACCCGGCGGTGTTCGGATGCGACGTCGACGTCCGCGTCAAGGACGGCGTGGTCACGCTGCAAGGCAGGCTCGCCAGCGAGTGCCTCAAGGCCGCCGTCGAGCGCGCCGTGCGCCGCGCGGAAGGCGTCACCACCATCGTGAACCAGCTCACCGCGGCAACAGTTGCCGCAGCCGATACCGGAGCGAGCGCCGAGACCCCGGGCCTCGCCCGATGAGCGCGGCGGCGGAACAACCCGACTTCGCACTGCTGGACGCCTGGTGGCGGGCCGCGAACTACCTTTCGGTCGGCCAGATCTACCTGATGGACAACCCCTTGCTGCGCGAGAAGCTGGAACTCTCGCACATCAAGCCGCGCCTCCTCGGGCACTGGGGCACCACGCCGGGTCTCAATTTTGTCTACGCGCACATGAACCGGGCCATCAAGGCCCGAGGACTCGACGCCCTGTTCATTGCAGGGCCTGGCCATGGCGGACCCGGCGTGGTCGCCAACACCTACCTTGAAGGCACCTACAGCGAGGTCTATCCCGCCATCGGCCGCAACGCCGAGGGCATGAAGCGGCTCTTCACGCAGTTCTCGTTTCCGGGCGGCATTCCGAGCCACGTGGCCCCCGAGACGCCGGGCTCCATCCATGAAGGCGGAGAGCTGGGCTACTCGTTGCTGCATGCCTATGGCGCCGTGTTCGACAACCCGGTCCTTCTCGCCTGCTGCGTGGTGGGCGACGGCGAAGCGGAGACCGGCGCGCTCGCCGCGAGCTGGCATTCCAACAAATTCCTCAACCCCGCGACCGATGGCGCGGTGCTGCCGGTGCTGCATCTCAACGGCTACAAGATCGCAGGCCCCACGGTGCTCGCGCGCATCGGCGACGAAGAACTGGCGCAACTGATGCGCGGCTATGGCTACGAGCCCGCTTTTGTCTCGGGGCACGAACCGGCCCAGATGCATCGGCTGATGGCGGCTGCGCTCGACAAGGCGCTGGACGACATCCACGCCATCCAGCAGCGCGCCCGCGGCGACGGGTTCCGCGAGCGCCCGCGCTGGCCGATGATCGTGCTGCGCTCGCCCAAGGGCTGGACCGGGCCGCACCAGGTGGACGGCGTGCCCGTCGAGGGCACGTTCCGATCACACCAGGTGCCGCTGACGGGTTTCGAGGGCAAGCCGGACCATGTCGGCCTGCTCGAAGACTGGATGCGCAGCTACCGTCCAGAGGAGCTGTTCGATGACGGCGGCGCCTTGCGGCCCGAAATTGCCGCGCTCGCGCCGGAAGGGCCGCGGCGCATGAGCGCCAATCCGCATGCCAACGGCGGCCTCCTGCTCAAGGACCTGGCCATGCCGCCGTTTCGTGCGCATGCGGTGGCGGTGGCCGCGCCGGGCGCAACCGACGCCGAAGCTACGCGCGTTGCCGGCGAATTCCTGCGCGACGTGATGCGGCTCAACGAGCCGGCCCGCAACTTTCGCGTGATGGGCCCCGACGAGACCGCCTCCAACCGGCTCGGCGCCCTCTTCGAAGTGACCGGGCGCACCTCGACCGGCGAGATCATCGAGGGCGACGACCATGTGTCGCCCGATGGCCGGGTGATGGAGGTGCTCAGCGAGCACCTCTGCCAGGGCTGGCTCGAGGGCTACCTGCTCACCGGGCGACATGGCTTCTTCTCGTGCTACGAGGCCTTCATCCACATCGTCGATTCGATGTTCAACCAGCACGCCAAGTGGCTCAAGGTGTGCCGCGGCATCGGCTGGAGGCGGCCGATCGCATCGCTCAACTACCTGCTCACGAGCCATGTCTGGCGGCAGGACCACAACGGCTTCAGCCACCAGGACCCGGGCTTTCTCGACCACGTGGCCAACAAGAAGGCCGAGGTGGTGCGCGTCTATCTGCCGCCCGATGCCAACACCCTGCTCTCGGTGGTCGACCACTGCCTTCGCAGCCGCGACTACGTGAACGTGATCGTTGCCGGCAAGCAGCCGGCCCCGCAGTGGCTGGACATCGAATCGGCGGTGCGCCATTGCACCGTGGGCCTGGGCATCTGGAGCTGGGCCAGCAACGACGAAGGCAGCACACCCGACGTGGTGATGGCCTGTGCGGGCGACGTGCCCACGCTCGAAACCATGGCCGCGGTCGACCTGCTGCGCCGGATGCTCCCGGACCTGAAAGTACGCGTGGTGAACGTGGTCGACCTGATGGCGCTGCAATCGCCGGATGCGCATCCGCACGGGCTTTCGGATGCGGACTTCGACGCCATCTTCACCACCCGTTGCCCTGTGATCTTCGCGTTCCACGGCTATCCGTCGCTGATCCACCGGCTGACCTACAAGCGGACCAACCACGACAACTTCCACGTGCACGGCTACCAGGAAGAAGGCACCACCACCACGCCCTTCGACATGACCGTGCTCAACCGGCTGGACCGCTTTCACCTGGCCGCCGATGCCATCGGACGCGTCGAGCGTTTTCGCGACAGCGGGGGCCACGTGCAGCAGCACCTGCGCGACAAGCTGCTGGAGCATCGCGCCTACATCACGGTCCATGGCAAGGACATGCCGGAGATCACGGATTGGCGCTGGAAGGCCTGAACCCGCGCCACGCCCGAAACGCATGCACCACCATGGTGTGCGTGCTACGCTTGGACGGCTCCAACGATGCCGCGGGCATTCGCGCCCTACTTCCCAAGTTTTCCGAATGACATCCGCCTTTCACATCGCGGTCCTCGATGACGAGGTCGACATCACGCAGCTGCTGGCCGGTTACCTTCAAAGCCACGGCTTCCGGGTCACCCAGCTGCACAACGGCGCTTCGCTCATGGCGTTGATGGGCACGGATCCGGCCGATCTCGTGCTGCTCGACCTGGGCCTGCCAGGCGAGGACGGCTTTTCCATTGCCCGCCGCATGCGCGAAAACTGGAACTGCGGCCTGGTCATCGTCACGGGCCGCGGCGATGCGGTCGACAAGGTCGTGGGCCTCGAGGTAGGCGCCGACGACTACGTCACCAAGCCCTTCGACCTTCGCGAACTGGTGGCGCGCGTGAAGGCCGTGCTCCGGCGCCTGGCGCCCAGCGATGCCGCCGCGCCGTCCGTCGCCGCGGGCGCGCCTGCCGGTCCCGCCGCTTCCGACCAGCTCCGCTTCGCGGGCTGGCAACTCGATATCGCCGCGCGCAGCCTCATGAATCCGCAGGGCCATCCGGTGGCCCTCACCGGCGGCGAATTCGACCTGTTGTGCGCGTTCGCGCGCCATCCCGGGCGCGTGCTGTCGCGCGACTTCCTGCTGGAGCAGACGCGCGGGCGCGAAGCCGGTCCCTTCGACCGCACCGTCGACGTCCAGGTCGGCCGGCTGCGCAAGAAGATCGAAGCAGACGCGGACGATCCGCAGATCATCAAGTCGGTGCGCGGCGCGGGCTACATCCTGGTTCCGCCGGTCTCCCACGGCTGACCTGAGCGCCCTCGATGAATACGCCCCCTCCTCCGATCGCCGCCGCATTGCCGGGGCTGCCCTCGGGCGTCGAAGAAAGCAGCGTCTTCCGCTCGCTTTTCGTGTCCTACCCGGACTCGCTGCTGCTGGTCGACCAGGCGGGCCGCATCGTGCTGGCCAACCCGTCGGCGGCCAAGCTGCTGGGCTATGCGGTCGACGAGCTGGTGGGCCTGAACGTCGACGTCCTGGTGCCCGACAGCATCCGCCCGCGCCATGCTTCCTACCGCGAAGCCTACGGCCAGGCGCCGCGCCCGCGGCCCATGGGCACGCAGATGGAACTCGTCGCCAAGCGCAAGGACGGCAGCGAGGTGATGGTCGAGATCGCGCTCAGTCCGCTGCAGAGCCAGGGCCTGCCCTTCGTGGTGGCCGCCATCCGCGACATCGGCGCCTACCCGCGCGTGAAGCAGGCGCTGCAGCGCGCGCGCTACAGCGACTACCTCGCTCAGCTGGGCCGCCTGGCCGTCGACACGCGCGACCTGCAGGTGGTGCTCGACCATGCACCCATCATGGCCGCCGAAGCGCTCGAGGTCGAGGTGGCCATGGTGCTGCTGCTTGACGAAAGCCGCCTCGAATTTCGGGTCGCCAGCGGCGTGGGCCTGGTGCCCGGCGAAGAAATCGGCACGCGCATTGCAAGCCACGCGAACACGCCGCCGGGCTTCGTGTTTGCACAGGGTGCGCCGGTGGTGGTTGCCGACTATGCGAGCGAGCGGCGCTTCGCGGTGCCGCAGGCGTACCTCGATGCCGGGCTGGTCAGCGCGCTGGCCGTCCCTTTTTACGATCGCGGCCGCTTCATCGGTGTGCTGACCGTGCGTTCGCGCGAAGCCAAGCGCTTCGGCGACGAGGAGCTGCGCTTCCTCGAATCGCTCTCGAACCTGCTCGCCACCAGCCTGCAGCGCGTGCAGACCGAAGAGGCACTCAGCCACGCACAGCGGCTGGAAAGCGTCGGCCAACTCACCGGCGGCATTGCGCATGACTTCAACAACCTGCTCACCGTGATCCAGGGCAACCTGCAGGTGCTCGAAGAACTGCCCGCCATTGCGAACGACGGCTACGCCCAGCAACTGGTGGGCGCGGCGGCGCGGGCCTCGCGGCGCGGCGCCGAGCTCACCGGCAAGCTGCTGGCCTTCTCGCGCCGGCAGATGCTGCAGCCCAATGCGGTGGACACGCATGCGATGCTGCACTCCCTGGCCGACATGCTGCGGCGCACGCTCGACCAGCGCATCGGCATCTCCATCGACAGCGCGCCGAGCTGCCCGCCGGTGCTTGCCGATCCGGGACAGCTCGAATCGGCGCTGCTGAACATTGCCATCAACGCGCGCGACGCCATGCCCGACGGCGGCACGCTGCACTTTCGCACCGAGGCTTGCGGCGCGCTGCCGCCCGAAGTGCACAACGAGTTGAGCGACCGCGATGCGCATGGCAGCTTCGTGGCCATTTCAATCACCGACAGCGGCACCGGAATGACCGAGGAAGTGAGGGAGCGTGCGTTCGAACCCTTCTTCACCACCAAGGAGGCCGGCCGCGGCACGGGCCTGGGCCTGAGCACGGTCTACGGTTTCGTGAAGCAGTCCAAGGGCGCCATCGCCATTGCCACCCGTCCGGGTGCCGGCACCACCGTGACGCTCTTCCTGCCGCAGCTGGATAACGACGCCGCGGCGCCGGCCATCGAAGAGGAAGACGCCGAGCAGGCGGTTCCGCCCGGCCTGCGCGTGATGCTGGTCGAGGACGACCCGGAAGTGCGCAAGGTCGTGCACACCTTTCTCACCACGCTGGGCTGCAACGTGGCCGCGGCCACCAATGCCGAGCAGGCCTTGATGACCATGGAGGCCGCCGATGCGGGTTCCTTCGACTTGCTGCTGAGCGACATCGCGCTCGGCCCCGGCATGCGCGGAACACGGCTCGCCGCCGAGGCTCAGCAGCGTTTTCCGGATCTGGCGATTCTGCTGATGTCCGGCTTCTCGTCGGAACTGCTCGACGCCGACCGCGAAGTGCCGCAGAGCTGGGAACTGCTGCGCAAGCCCTACACGCGCGCCGAACTGGCACGTGCCATGGCCCGGGTGCTTGCGCACCCATAGGGCCGCTCTTCCAGCGTCAGCGGCACCAGGCCTCGATCTGGTGGCCGATATCCAGCCACAGCGCCTGCAGCGCCACGGCCGCAAGCAATACGCCCGCGAGGCGCGCGCCCCAGGCCTGCGGCGCGCCGCCGCCGCCGCTCCACCTGAGCTTTTGCCAGAACCAAGGCGCAAGCGCCAGCGAGAGGCCGCTGCCAATCGAGAACAGCATCATCGCGAGCCCGCCCTGCAGCGGCCCGTTGCCGAGGCTGGCCAGCAGCAGCGCCGAATAGAGCAGCCCGCAAGGCATCGCGACCCAGAGCACGCCGGTCGCGAGCACGCCGAGCGGCGAGCTTCCGGCCAGCGGGCGAAGCCGCGCCTCGAGCGTGCGGCCGATGCGCCGGGCCCACACCGGCTGCCGGCCCGAGGCGGCCAGCGTCACGCCCCAGGCGAACACGAACACGTGCAGCAGCATCCAGAGCGGCCGAAGCGCAGCCACGTGCGTGCTGGCCTGCGCCAGGCTGTCCACGCTGGCGGCCGCAATGGCGCCGGCCGCGGTGTAGCTCGCCACGCGCCCCAGGTGGAAGGCCGCCCGCGCCGGGAACGCCGCGCCGCCCACGGCACCCGCAGAGGCCGCCACCGGCACAATGCGGATCACGGCGGCCGAGGCCGCGCCGCACATGGCCACGCAGTGCGGCCCGCCCGCCAGGCCCATCAGCAACGCGGCAGTGGCCAGCCCGGTCTGCATGCCCGTCAGACCACGCGTGAAAAGCGGGTGCGGTTCTCGCGGCAGTACCGGTCGAACACCATGGCGATGGCGCGCACCACAAACCAGCCCTGCGGCGTCACGTCGATGTCGTGGTCGGTGACACGCGCCAGCCCCTGCACGGCCAGCGGCCCGAGTGCCGCGAACTCGGTGGCGAAGTAGTGCCTGAAGTCGATCCGGTGCGCTTCGCCCATGGCGTCGAAGTTGATGTGCCCCCGGCACATCAAGGCCATGATCACGTCGCGCCGCAGCAGGTCGTCCCGCGACAGCGAAAGCCCGCGAACCACGGGCAGGCGCTCCTGGTCGAGCAGGTCGTAGTAGGCCTCGATGGTCTTGGCGTTCTGGCTGTAGGTCGCGCCGATGCGGCCGATGGCCGAAACACCCAGCGCGACCAGGTCGCCGTCCGGCTGTGTGCTGTAGCCCTGGAAGTCGCGGTGCAGCCGCCCTTCCCGCTTGGCCACGGCCAGCGGGTCGTCGGGCAGCGCGAAATGGTCCATGCCGATGTAGACGTAACCCGCCTCGGTGAGCGTGTCCACGGCGCGCGCGAGCATCCGCACGCGGGCCGCCGCGTCGGGCAGCTCGTCGGCCGAAATGCGCCGCTGCGGCTTGAAGCGCTCGGGCAGGTGCGCGTAGGCATACAGCGCGATGCGGTCGGGCCGAAGCTCGCAGACCTGCGCCATCGTGCGGTCGAAGGATTCATCGTTCTGGCGCGGCAGGCCGTAGATCAGGTCGACGTTGATCGACTTGAAGCCGAGCGCGCGGGCCTCGGCCATCAGGTCGAACACCTGGTGCGCCGGCTGGATGCGGTGAACGGCCTTCTGCACGTCGGGATCGAAGTCCTGCACGCCGAAGCTCAGCCGGTTGAACCCGAGGGATGCGAGGTGCGCGAGCCGCGCCGCATCGACGGTGCGGGGATCGATCTCGATGGACTGCTCGCCGCCGGGAAGAAAGACGAAGGCCTCGCGCAGCACGTCGAGGAGCTGGCTCAGTTCGGCATCGTTCAGGAACGTGGGCGTGCCGCCGCCCAGGTGCAGCTGGCTCACGGTCGTACCGCGCCCCAGTTGCGCAACCTGGAGCCGGACTTCGCGCGCCAGGTACGCCAGGTACTGCGTGGCCTTCTCGTGGTGCCGCGTCACGATCTTGTTGCACGCGCAGTAGTAGCACAGCGATTCGCAGAACGGGATGTGCACGTACAGCGACAGCGGCGCCGCCGAAGCGCCCGCATCGCGGCGGCCCTGCAGCGCCAGCGCGTAGTCGTCGGCGTCGAAGGCTTCGACGAAACGATCGGCCGTGGGGTAGGAGGTATAGCGCGGCCCTGCGACATCGAACTGCCGCAGCAAGGCGGTCGACAGGGGCGCCGCGGCCGGAACCACGGAACGGTCGAGGAAAACGGTGGAGGTCGGGGTCATTGCAGAGGCTCGGTGGGTTCGCGGGACGGCGGCATGGCCAAGAGCGCGGTGAACGCACTCGAGGCCGACGCCATGGCCCAGAAGACAAAGAAGGCGACGGTGTAGACGCCCTGGCGCGACAGCCGGAGTGCCTCGCCGCCCCAGTGCAGGTCGGACGGATCGACCATGGCAAAAACCAGAATCTCGATGGCCGAGGCCAGCAGGAAGGCAGGCCACAGGACGCCGATCATCTGGCGCGACCACGTCATGGCCTGGCCTCGCGGCGGGGCACGGGCACGGCTTCTTCGGGCGTGGCCGCATGGTTGCGGCCGGTGATTGCGGGCATCAGTTTCTTGTCGGCCAGGGTCTTGTTGATTTCGACGCCGCGGCGGTAGTAGTCTTCCGACACCAGGGGGTCGGAGCTTCCCCATGCAACCCAGAAGGTCACGAAGCTCGCCACCACCACCAGCGCGGGCCCGGAGATCACCATCCAGAGCAGCGGGTAGCGCCACCAGGGCTTGTCGGCCGGCGTCTGCGGCGATCCATTCTTCTTTGCGGTCATTCGAACTCCTTCAGCGCGGTACCAGGAACACCGATTTCTCGGACACTTGAACGCCGCCCTCCTCGTCCCGGATGTCGAAGTGCACCGTGTGCGAGCCGGCCGGCACCACGCCGTAGGGCACCTGCAGGCGCACCGCAACCCAGCGCGACTGGGCCGCATCGATGGTCACGCGCTCGTCGGGCGCAATGCTGAGGCCATCGATGCCGTGGGCGGCAATGCGATAGTGGCGCGCGTCCTCGGTGGCGTTCATGATCTGCAGCCTGTAGACGTTCTCGAGCCGGCCGCCTTCGACAATGCGCGCCAGCGACGCGCGGTCACGCACCACGTCCACCTTCAGCGGCGTGCGCACGACAAGGCTGGCCAGGAGCCCCGCCACCAGCAGCGCCAGGACGGCGGTGTAGACCAGCACACGCGGGCGGAGCACCCGGCGCAGCAGCTGGCGGCGCGACCATCCGGCTTCCATGCCGTTCTGCGTGTCGTAGCGGATGAGGCGCGGCGCGTAGGCCATCTTCTGCATCACCGTGTCGCAGGCATCGACGCAGAGGCCGCAGCCGATGCATTCGTATTGCAGCCCCTGGCGAATGTCGATGCCCGTGGGGCACACCTGCACGCAGAGCCCGCAATCGATGCAGTCGCCCAGCGCATTGCTGCGCGGATCGAGGCCCTTGCGCCGGGGTGCACGCGGCTCGCCGCGCATCGGGTCGTAGGTGACGATGAGCGTGTCGCGGTCGAACATGGCGCTCTGGAAGCGCGCATACGGGCACATGTACTTGCAGACCTGCTCGCGCATGAAGCCCGCGTTGCCATAGGTCGCAAATCCGTAGAAAAACACCCAGAACACTTCCCACGAGCCCATGTGGGTCTGCAGGAACGCCATGCCCAGCTCGCGAATGGGCGTGAAGTAGCCCACGAAGGTGAAGCCGGTCCACAGCGCGATGCCGATCCACACCAGGTGCTTGAACCACTTCTTCACCAGCTTCTCGAGCGACATCGGTTCGGTGTCCAGCCGCATGCGTGCCGTGCGGTTGCCCTCGATCTTGTGCTCCACCCACATGAAGATCTCGGTGTAGACGGTCTGCGGACAGGCATAGCCGCACCACAGCCGCCCGGCCACGGCGGTGAAGAGAAAGAGCGCCAGCGCGCTGACCACCAGCAGGCCCGAGAGATAAATCAGGTCTTGCGGATAGAGCACCAGCCCGAAGATGTAGAAGCGCCGAGCCGCCAGGTCGAACAGCACCAGCTGCCGCTCGCCCCACTCCGCCCACGGCAGGCCGTAGAACACCAGCTGGGTCAGGAAGACCATGGCCCAGCGCCAGCGCGCGAACATGCCGCGCACGGTGCGCGGGTAGATCTTCTTCGTTGCTTCGTAGAGGCCGACTGCTTCGCCCTCGGCCGGAACGATGGGAATGATCTTGCGCACGCCCGGGCTGCCAGCGGGCGCCGGTGCGGAGACGGGGGCGGATGAATGCATGATGGGCCGGGGCGGAAGTCAGGGGCCGGTGACGGGGTTCGAAAAACCCCACACATAGGAAGCGAGCAGCTTGATCTGCGCCTCGGTCAGGCGGCCTTCCTGCGCCGGCATTTCACTGTGCTTGCCGGCGTTGACGATCTGCACGATCGCCGCCTCGCCGTAGCCGTGCAGCCAGATCTTGTCGCTGAGGTTGGGCGCGCCCACGGCCTGGTTGCCGACGCCGCCAATGCCGTGGCAGGCCGCGCACACCGTGAACTTGGACTTGCCGAGGCCCGCGCGCACCGAGTCGTGCGGCGCGCCCGAAAGGCTCAGCACGTAGTTCGCCAGGTTCTTCACCTCTTCCTGCGTGCCGACCGCCGCCCCCATGGGCGGCATCACGCCGATGCGGCCCTTGGTGATGGTCTCCGCAATCTTCTCGGGCGTACCGCCGTGCAGCCAGTCCTTGTCGGTCAGGTTGGGAAAGCCCTTGCTGCCGCGGGCGTCGGAGCCGTGGCACTGGGAACAGTTGTTCATGAACAGGCGCTCGCCGATGGCCATGGCCTTGGGCTCGCGCGCCACGTCTTCCATCGGCATGGCGGCAAAGCTCGCGTAGACCGGCGCCAGCGCCTGGTTGGCCTTGTCGACTTCGCTGTCGTATTCGCTCCGGGTGCTCCAGCCGGCCTGGCCGCTGAAGCTTCCGAGGCCAGGAAAGACCACCAGGTAGCCGACCGCGAAGAAGATGGTCAGCACGAACAGGCCGACCCACCACATGGGCAGCGGATTGTTGGATTCGCGCAGGTCTTCGTCCCAGACGTGGCCGGTGGTGTTGTCCGCATCGGAGGCCACGCGCTTGCGGGCCGTGAGCCACAGCAGCAGCATGCATCCGAGGATGCTCAGCACCGTGCCTGCGGCGATGTAGTTCGACCAGAAGTTGTTGACGAAATCGCTCATCGTGGGCCCCTCTTCTTCAGTCTTGCTCGAACGGCAAATGGGCGGCTTCCTCGAAGCGCGAGGCGTTGCGGCGGGCATAGGCCCAGGCCACGATGCCGAGGAAGAGCGCAAAGCAAAGCACGGTGGCGGCAACGCGCAGGGTCGTGATATCGATCATGGTCGGATGCTCCTTACTTGAGCGCGAGGCCCAGCGATTGCAGATAGGCCACCGTCGCGTCCAGCTCGGTCTTGCCGCGGACGTCCTCGGCCGCGCGGGCGATTTCCTCGTCCGAATACGGCACGCCGACCTGGCGCAATGCGCGCATGCGGCGCGGGATGGCGTCGGCGTCGACCAGGTTCTTGTCGAGCCACGAATAGGCCGGCATGTTCGACTCGGGCACCAGGTCGCGCGGATTGTTCAGGTGGATGCGCTGCCACTCGTCGCTGTACTTGCCGCCCACGCGGTGCAGGTCGGGGCCGGTGCGCTTGCTGCCCCATTGAAAGGGGTGGTCGTAGACGAATTCGCCCGCCACCGAATAGTGGCCGTAGCGCAGCGTCTCCGAGCGGAAGGGGCGGATCATTTGCGAGTGGCAGTTGTAGCAACCCTCGCGCAGGTAGACGTCGCGGCCGGCCAGCTGCAGCGCGGTATGCGGCTTGAGGCCCTGGATGGGCTCGGTGGTGGACTTCTGGAAGAACAGCGGCACGATCTCGACCAGGCCGCCGATGGCGACCACCACGAGAATCAGCACGATCATCAGCAGGTTGTTGGTCTCCACCTTCTCGTGGGTGAAGCCGCTGCTCTTTTGTTCGGGGTTCGGGTTCATGCTTGTTCCTCAGGCGTGGGCAATGGCAACGGGCGGGATCGATGCCGCAACCGACCGCCCCGAGATCACGGTCATCCACACGTTCCAGGCCATCACCAGCATGCCGCCCAGGTACAGCAGGCCGCCGGCCAGTCGCACCACGTAGAACGGGAAGGTGGCCTTCACGCTCTCCACGAAGGTGTAGGTGAGCGTGCCGTCGGGGTTGATGGCGCGCCACATGAGGCCCTGCATCACGCCGGCGATCCACATGGCGGCGATGTACAGCACGATGCCGATGGTGGCCATCCAGAAGTGGGCGTCGATCGCCTTCACGTTGTACATGGTGGTGCGGCCGTACATGCGCGGAATCAGGTAGTAGAGCGAGCCCATGGTGATGAAGCCCACCCAGCCCAGCGCGCCGGAGTGCACGTGGCCGACGGTCCAGTCGGTGTAGTGGCTCAGGGCGTTCACGGTCTTGATCGACATCATCGGACCCTCGAAGGTCGACATGCCGTAGAACGACAGCGCCACGATGAGAAAGCGCAGGATCGGATCGGTGCGCAGCTTGTGCCAGGCGCCCGAGAGCGTCATCACGCCGTTGATCATGCCGCCCCAGCTCGGCGCGAGCAGGATCAGCGAGAACACCATGCCCAGCGACTGCGTCCAGTCCGGCAGCGCCGTGTAGTGCAGGTGGTGCGGGCCGGCCCACATGTAGGTGAAGATCAGCGCCCAGAAGTGGACGATGGAGAGCCGGTACGAATACACCGGCCGCCCGGCCTGCTTGGGGATGTAGTAGTACATCATCCCGAGGAAGCCCGCGGTGAGGAAGAAGCCCACCGCATTGTGGCCGTACCACCACTGCACCATTGCGTCCTGCACGCCCGCATAGGCCGAGTAGCTCTTCATCCAGCCGGCCGGAATCTCGGCACTGTTGACGATGTGCAGCAGCGCCACCGCGATGATGAAGGCGCCGTAGAACCAGTTGGCCACGTAAATGTGCCGCACCTTGCGGATGCCGATGGTGCCGAAGAACACCACCGCATAGGCCACCCACACCACCGCGATCAGGATGTCGATCGGCCATTCGAGCTCGGCGTATTCCTTCCCCGTGGTGTAGCCCAGCGGCAGGCTGATGGCGGCGGCCACGATCACCGCCTGCCAGCCCCAGAACACGAACGATGCGAGTGCCGGCGCAAACAGCCGGACCTGGCAGGTGCGCTGCACCACGTGGAAGCTGGTGGCCATGAGCGCGCAGCCGCCGAACGCGAAGATCACCGCGTTGGTGTGCAGCGGCCGCAGGCGGCCGTAGCTGAGCCAGGGGATGCCGAGGCTGAATTCGGGCCAGGCAAGCTCGGTGGCGATGATCACGCCGACGAGCATGCCGACCACGCCCCAGACCACGGACATGAGGGAGAGCTGCCGCACGACGGTGTCGTCGTACGCCGCTGCGGGGGGATTGGATTCTTGCATCGTGCTGCCTCTTGATGGACTGCAGCCAGTGTCCGCGCGCGCCTGCCCGGCGGGTTTGATGCAGATCAATCGCCTTGCAGGATCCGGTCGCCTTCGATCTCGATGTCGTCGAATTGCCCGCGCTCGATGGCCCACCACAGGCCGCCGAGGATGGCGAGCACCAGCACGACCGAGAGCGGGATCAGGAGAAACAGGATGTCCATCAGCCGCCCGCCCCGCCGTTCGCACGGCCTGGCGCGGCCGCCAGCCGCGCCGCATTGAGCACCACCACCAGCGAGCTCGCCGCCATGCCCAGCCCGGCAAGCCACGCCGGCAGCCAGCCGGCGATGGCCAGCGGCACGCACAGCGCGTTGTAGCCGGCGGCCCATGCGAGGTTCTGCCGCACCACGCGCAGCGTTCTGCGCGCCTGCGCGATGGTGCCGGGAATGGACGCGAGCGTGTCGCCGAGCACGACGAAGTCGGCCCGCGCGCGCGACAGCGGCACCGCACGGCCGAAGGCGAACGAAGCGTTGGCGCGCGCGAGCGAAGGACCGTCGTTGAGCCCGTCGCCCACCATCGCCACCTGCCGGCCTTCGGCCTGCAACCGCCACAGGACTTCCAGCTTGTCCTCGGGCGTGCAGCCGCCCTGCGCAAAAGCGATGCCGGCGCTCGCGGCGATCTCGCGGGCCGCGCTGTCGCGATCGCCGGAGAGCAGGCGCACGGTGATGCCTTCGGCCTGCAGCGCCGCCACGGCGGCAGCGGCGTCGGGGCGCAACTCCTCGGCGAGCACGAAGCTGGCGAGCCAGCCCTGATCGTCGCTCAGGTGAACCTGCGGCGCCTCGGCCTGCAGGGGCGGCACGCTGCAAAAGCTCGCCGACCCCAGCCGCACGCGCCTCGCGGGCCTCTCGGCGCTTGCGCTTCGGCGCAGAAGGCCTTCGAGGCCGAGGCCCGCCAGCTCGGCGGGCCGCGTCACTTCCCACGCGGGCGGCGAGCGGAACTGGACATTCCATGCGTTCACCAGCGCGCGCGCTCCCGGATGCAGCGAGTGCGCGCCCAGCGCGGCGCCAATCTCCAGCGCGTCGCCGGGGCGAAGGCCCTGCCGGCAATACACGCGCTCGAGGCGCGGCGTGTCGCCGGTCAGCGTGCCCGTCTTGTCGAACACCACCGTATCGACCGAGGCCAGCGCCTCCAGCGCCTGCAGGTTCGAGGTCAGCACGCCCCCTCGCGCCAGCGAGCCGGCGCTGGCGAGCATGGCGGCCGGCGTGGCAAGGGACAGCGCGCAGGGGCAGGTGACGATCAGCACCGCCACCGCCACCATCAGGGCCTTGCCCGAATCGGCCTGCCACCAGAAGGCCGCGGCCCCGGCGGCCGACGCGAGCACCACGATGAGAAACGGCCGCGCGATCCGGTCCGCCAACTGCGCTAGGCGCGGCTTGCTGAGCGCCGCGCTTTCCATCAGCCGCACGATCTGCGCGAAGCGCGTGCCCGCGCCCACCGATTCGATGCGCACCTGTACCGTGGCCGAGAGGTTGTGGCTGCCCGCCAGCACGCGTTCGCCGCATGCACGTGGCACCGGGCGGGACTCGCCGGTGAGCAATGCCTCGTCGGTGCTGGTGCCGCCGTCCAGCAGCACGCCATCGGCCGGAAACGCTTCGCCCGGGCGCACCCGCACCACGTCGCCCGCAGCCAGGCGCCGGACGGCCACGCGCTGCCAGGAGCCGTCGGCCTCGCGCCGCTCGATGCTGTCGGGCAGGCGGTTCATCACCGCTTCGAGCGAGCCGGCCGTGCGGTCGCGCAGCCGGGCCTCGAGCCAGCGGCCCGTGAGCAGGAAGAACACGAACATGGTCAGCGAGTCGAAATACACTTCGTGGCCCAGCACACCCGCGCTGTCGAAAGTGGCGGCGGTGCTGACCGCGAAGGCAATGGCAATGCCGAAGGCCACTGGCAGGTCCATGCTGATGCGCCCATGTCGAAGGTCGCGCCAGGCGCTGCGGAAGAACGGGCCGCAGGAAAAGAAGAGCACCGGCAGCGTCAGCACCCAGGAGGCCCAGCGAAGCAGCTGCGCGGCGTCGGCCGTCATCTCGCCGGGCTGCGCGATGTAGGCCGGGTAGGCATACATCATCACCTGCATCATGCAAAAGCCCGACACCAGCCAGCGCCACAGCGCAAGCCGCAGTTCGCGCGAGCGGCGCTCGCGCGCGGAGCTGTCCGCCGCGGGCACCAGCCGGTAGCCGGCCGCCTCAGAGGCGTCGAACCAGCGGGAGGGCCGCGTCTGTGCGGCGGACCACACCACGCGCGCACGCTGGCTCGCGGCGTTGACCTGCACCTCGATCACGCCGGGCACGCGCTGCAGCGCCGTTTCCACGGTGAGGCCGCAGGCCGCGCAATGCATGCCTTCCACCGCCACCTGCGACTCCCATCGTCCCGCGGCGGCACCGGCTCCGTCGTCCAGCAGGCGGCCGAAGGCAGGCCACTCGGAGGGGTCGTCGAGCACCTGCCATTCCTCACGGGGTGCCCGTGGGAGCGCGGCGGCCGGGGAAAAAGGGGCGAGTGCGGCTTGCATCAGGCAAGGCTAAGGGCCGGTGGCGCCGCGCCGTTTGATCTGCATCAAGAGGCGCGCCGGGCCCCATGCCTAAGCTGTCCCCATATTTCCTCCCAAGAGAAGACCATGTTCAAGCGCATCCTCGTGGCCACCGACGGCTCCACGCTCTCCAGGAAAGCCGTTGCCAGCGCCATCGCCCTTGCCGCGCGGAACGAGGCCGACCTGGTGGCGCTGACCGTGGTGCCGCGCTACCCGAAAGGCTATTTCGACGGTGCCATGTCCTTCTCGCCCGACGACATCGCACGGGTGGAGAAGCAATGGGCCGACAAGGCGCAGGACATGCTCGACGCGGTGCAGACGCGCGCGACAGCGAGCGGTGTGCGGCTGAAGACCGCCATCGCCAACTCGGACCTGGTGGCCGAATCGATCGTCGCCGCGGCAAAGAAGCACAAGTGCGACCTGATCGTGATGGCCTCGCACGGCCGCAAGGGCATCAAGCGGCTGCTGCTGGGCAGCGAGACGCAGCACGTGCTGACGAACTCCACGCTTCCGGTGCTCGTGCTGCGGTAGGCCGCAGCAAAGGTTTTTTCCTCAGGCGGCCTGCACCGATGCGTCGCCGAGCGCGTCGTTCTGCGCTTCGCTGAGCCAGCGGCGCTTGTCGCGCAGCGGCGGCGCACCGAACATGCGGCTGTATTCGCGCGCGAACTGCGACGGGCTTTCGTAGCCCACGCTGTGCGCGGCGCTCGCCACGTCCACGCCGGCCATCAGCATCTGCCGCCGCGCCTCCTGCAGGCGCAGCTGCTTCTGGTATTGCAGCGGGCTCATGGCCGTCACGGCCTTGAAGTGATGGTGGAACGATGACACGCTCATGTGCACCGCACGCGCCATGTCCTCGATGCGCAGCGACTGCGCATAGTTGACGCGCAGCGCACTGATGGCCTTGGCCACGCGCTGGGTGTGGCTGTCTTGCAGCGCGATCTGGCGCAGCCGCGCGCCCTCCCCGTTCACCAGCAGCCGGTACATGATCTCGCGCTTGATGAGCGGCGCCATGATCGGCACGTCTTCCGGCGTCTCGGCCAGCCGCAAGAGCCGCAGCACCGGCTCCAGCACCGGCATGGCGATGCGGTTGACGTACATGCCGCGAGACGCGGGCGCGTTGGCCTTGGCGGGCAGCTTCTCGTCGCCGATGAGTTCGCCGATGTCGTCGATTGCAAGCTCCAGCCGAACGCCGAGATAAGGTTCGTTGTCGACCGTCAGGCGCACCTGGCCGCACACGGGCAGGTCGACCGAGGTCACGAGGTAGTGCATCGGGTCGTACACATAGATGTCGTCGCCCACGATGATCCGCTTGGAGCCCTGCGCAATGAGCCCGAGCGCCGGCGTTGCAAAGGCGTGCTTGGGACCGTCGGGCTTGCTGATGCAGAACACCTGCAGCCCGGCCACCGGCGTTTCCACCGTACCGTCGCGCCCGCGCGTGATGCGGTTGATCAGCGCGACCAGTTCCTTCCTGGCTTCGTCGAGTTGAGGGTCCAGCGGCATCGGCTGGGCAATGGCGGCAGCGATTTCGGGTGTTTCGTCGGACATGTCGAGGGATTTGTCTGAGGGGTGATTCACGGCGCCGCAGCGGCGCGGAGGATCGGGCGGTTCAAAGCTTAGCGCCGCATCCGCGAATCTGCACGGGCCGCGGCGGAGGTCTGGAGAAATAGGCAAACACTTTGCAGGAACGCGCTCGCCGCCCGGACGCTGCCGGCGGGATACTTTTGGCAGGCCCTTCGGGGAATCTTCACCCATCCAGCAAAGGAATGCGCGATGCAATACCGCAAATTCGGCCGCACCGGCCTGTTCGTTTCCGAACTCTGCCTTGGCACCATGACCTTCGGCGGCGCCAGCGGCATCTGGGGCCAGATCGGCAATCTCCAGCAGTCCGAGGCGGAAAGCCTGGTGGGCCGTGCGCTGGACGCCGGCATCAACTTCATCGACACGGCCGACGTGTATTCCGAGGGTCTTTCGGAAACCATCACCGGCCAGGCGCTGAAGAACCTGAAGGTGCCGCGCGAGAACGTGGTGATCGCCACAAAGGTGCTGGGCGAAACCGGCAAGAGCCCCAACTCGGCCGGTGCCTCGCGCTATCACATCATGGAAGGCGTGAAGACCAGCCTGAAGCGCCTGCAGCTGGATCACATCGACCTGTACCAGATCCACGGCTTCGACCCGGTCACGCCCATTGAGGAAACCGTGCGCGCGCTGGACAACCTGGTGCAGCAAGGACACGTGCGCTACGTGGGCGTTTCGAACTGGGCCGCGTGGCAGATCATGAAGGCGCTGGGCATCGCCGAGCGGCAGGGCCTTGCGCGCTTCGAATCGCTGCAGGCCTACTACACCATCGCGGGCCGCGACCTGGAGCGCGAACTGGCGCCCATGCTGCAGAGCGAGAACGTCGGCCTGATGGTCTGGAGCCCGCTGGCGGGCGGCTTGCTTAGCGGCAAATATGGCCGGGACACCGAAGCCGAGAAAGGCAGCCGCCGCACCACCTTCGACTTTCCGCCGGTGAACGTCGAGCGTGCCTACGACTGCATCGACGTGATGCGCGAACTGGCCGAGGCGCGCAAGGTCTCGGTGGCGCAGATCGCCCTCGCATGGCTGCTGCACCAGCCGGTGGTGACCAGCGTGATCGTCGGCGCCAAGCGCGTTGCGCAGCTGGACGACAACATTGCCGCCACCGCCATCAGGCTCTCCGCTGAAGAGTTGGCCCAGCTCGGCAAGGTCAGCGCGCTGCCCTCCGAGTATCCGGGCTGGATGCTCGAGCGCCAGGGCGGCGCCAGGGCCAGGCGCCTGGCTGAATCAAGCCAGCGCGGCTGAGCGTTGTCGCGCGGCGTGGGCCGCGGTGGCGCGCAATGCGCGCAGATCGAGGTGCGGCGCCGCGCTTGCCGCGGAGGGCTTGGCAAGGTGCGGCACCACACCGAGCAAGGGCGCACCGAGCCGGCCGCGCAGGGTCTGCAGGTTGGCCTCGGGCGACAGCATCCCCGGCTCGATGACGCTCGCGATCCAACCCGCCAGCACGAGGCCGCGCGCGCGGATGGCTTCCGCCGTGAGCAACGCATGGTTCAGGCAGCCGAGCCTGAGGCCGACCACGAGAATCACCGGCAGGCCCAGCGCCACGGCCAGGTCGGCGCTGTCGAGGTCGTCGCCGAAGGGCACGCAGAACCCGCCCACCCCTTCGACGACCACTGCGTCGGCCAGCTCCGACAAGGATGCGTAGGCCGACAGCAGCGGCTGCAACTCGATGCGCACGCCCTCCTCCCGCGCGGCCAGGTGCGGCGACATCGGTGCGCGCAGCAGATATGGGCAACGCAGGGCCAAGGGCGCATCGACATTGCCGGCCGCACGCAACTGCTCCACGTCTTCGTTGCGCCACTCACCATCGACCAGCTCCAGGCCCGCGGCCACTGGCTTCATGCCGACCGCCCGCAGGCCGGAGGCGGCCAACAGGCTCAGCATCGCGCTACTCGCCAGCGTCTTGCCGACACCGGTGTCGGTGCCCGTGACGAACCAGCGGCAGTGCGTCATGCGTACTTCCTCGGCGCTGCCAATGCCTCGCCCAAGGCATCGAGCAGCCGCGCCACCTCCGCTTCGCTGTGGCTGGCCGACAGCGTGATCCGCAGCCGCGCGGTGCCGGCGGGCACGGTGGGCGGCCGGATCGCACCCACCCGCAGTCCATGCGCGTCGAGCTGTGCCATCGCCTGCATCGCGCGAGCGTTGTCGCCGACGATCAGCGGCTGGATGGCCGTGGGTGAATCCGGCAGCCACGCGCTGCCATCCCGCGGCAGGATCGCCATGAGCCCCCGGCGCAGCTGCCCGATACGCGCATGCAAACGGGCGCGGCGCATCTTGCCTTCCTCGCCTTCGATCAGCGTGAGGCTCGCGAGCAGCGCATGCGCGATGGCCGGCGGCGCGGCGGTGGTGAAGATGTAGGGCCGCGCCCGCTGCACGAGGTAGTCGATGACGGTGCGGTGCGCCGCCACGAAAGCGCCAGACACGCCGGCCGCCTTGCCCAGCGTGCCGATGAGCACCAGCCGCTCCGAACGCAGGCCCATGGCCTGCAGCACGCCCCGCCCCGTGGCGCCCAGCACACCGAAGCCGTGTGCATCGTCCAGCACCAGCCAGGCGTCGTGCCGCTCGGCGAGTGCGAGCAACTCGGCCACCGGCGCGATGTTGCCGTCCATGCTGAAGACCGCATCGCTCACGATCAGCTTGACCGGCGCATCGCAGGCGCTAAGTTGCGCATCGAGCGCGGCCGTGTCGCAGTGCGGATAGCGCTCGACGCGCGCCTTGGCCAGCCGCGCACCGTCGATCAGCGATGCATGGTTGAGCGACTCGGAAAAAATAACCGCCTCGGCGCCGCCGAGCGCGGAAAGCACCGCGAGATTGGCCATGTAGCCGGTGCAGAAGAAAAGGCTCTGCGCCTCCGTGATGTACGGCGCCATCCAGCCGGCCAGCCGCTCCTCGAGCTCGGCATGTGCGCGCGAGTGGCCGAGGATCAGGTGCGAGCCGCCGCTGCCCGTGCCGTAGCGTGCCGCGCCTTCGGCCAGCGCAGCGGCCAGCGCCGGATGCGCGGCAAGGCCGAGGTAGTCGTTGCTGCTGAAGCCGAGCATGGTGCGCGGTGCGCTCGCGCCGGCCAGCGTCAGCGACTGCTCGGGTGCGCAGGCCGTTTCTGCGATCTGCCTGCGGCGGCGCAGCGACTTGGCATCGAGCGCGGCGATCTCGTCCTGCAGGCGTTCAAGCAAGCGCGACATCGCGGGCTCCTTCTGCATGGTTGGCGGCAGCCACAGCGTGCAGCGTGGCCAGCGTGCCATCGACCAGCAGGCCGATGTCATCGTCGCTAATCGCGTAGGGCGGCATGAGATAGACGGTCGAGCCGATGGGGCGCATCAGCAACCCGTTGGCGCGCGCGGCCATGTGGAATCGTTCCGCGAATCGCACGCCGGGCTCGCGCACGTCGAAGGCCGCGATCATGCCGCGCTGGCGCAGGTGGTCGACGGGCATGCCGCGCAGCCCCTCGCGCAGCCGGCCGATCAGGCGTTCGGCACGTGCGCGGTTGCGGCGCAGCGCGTCCTCCTCGTCGAACAGGTCGAGCGTCGCAATCGCCGCGCGGCAGGCCAGCGCATTGCCGGTGTAGGAATGGGAATGCAAAAAGCTGCGCGCCACGTCGTCGTCGACGAAGCCTTGGTAGATTGCATCGCGCGTCATCACCAGGGCGAGCGGCAGGTAGCCGCCGCTGATGCCCTTGGAGAGGCAGAGAAAGTCCGGCCAGATGCCAGCCTGCTCGCAGGCAAAGAAAGTGCCGGTGCGACCGCATCCAACGGCAATTTCATCGGCGATGAGGTGCACCTCGTAGCGGTCGCACAGCGCGCGCACGAGGCGCAGGTATTCCGGGTCGTGCATCGCCATGCCCGTGGCGCATTGCACCAGCGGCTCGACGATCACGGCGGCGATGGTGGCGTGCCGCTCGGCCAGCAGCGCCTCCAGTTCGGCGGCGGCGCGGCGTGCCACGGCGGCGGCATCTTCGCCCGGCCGTGCGGCCCGCGCGTCGGGGGATGCGACGAGGTGCGCGTTCGCGAGCAAGGGTGCGTAGGCGTCGCGGAACACGGGCACGTCGGTCACATGCAGCGCGCCCAGCGTTTCGCCGTGGTAGCCGCGCCGCACCGCGACGAACGCCTGCTTGCCGCCGCGGCCGGCATTGCGCCAGGCATGGAAGCTCATCTTCAGCGCGATCTCCACGGCCGATGCGCCGTCGGAGGCATAGAAGCAATGGCCCAGCGCATGGCCGGTCAGTGCGGTCAACCGCTCGGCGAGTTCAACGGCCGGCGCATGCGTGCAGCCTGCGAGCATGACGTGCGAGAGCTTGTCGATCTGGTCCTTCAGCGCCGCGTTGATGGCCGGATGCGCATGGCCGAACAGATTGACCCACCACGAGCTCGTTGCGTCCAGATAGCGGCGGCCGTCGTGATCGAACAGCCAGGCGCCCTCGCCCCACGCAATGGGCAATGGCGGTGCCGCCTCGAGCCGGATGCTCTGCGTGCAGGGATGCCAGACGTGGCGAAGACTGCGTTCCTGCCAGGCGGCGTTTTCCGGCGCCGGGTGGATCGGGGGAGAGGCAATCGTTGGCGGCATCCAGGCATTCCGTTGAGGCAAGGCGCGGGATCGTATCGGTGGGAATCCAGCCCGGCAAACGGCTGGCTCGCGCTTGCGAAGACGCGCATTTGCACGATGTTGTCCGGCGAACGCCGGGCGTTCGAATCAACATCGCGCAACAGGGCCGCATAGTGGGCCGGGCCCGCTCCCGAGGCCGGATGCAAGTTGTCTGACGCGCGACAAAGATAGCAGCCGAGTGTCGGATCTCACGCGCCTCGCGGCGGCATTTTTGTGAATCGGACGCTCGGATGTCCGATCGGAACAACTGCGAACGCAGCCCCTTGCCAAGCCCTCTTTACTCCTCTTGCCCGGGCCGCATGAGGCTTGGACGACGTGCGGCGTGGATCGAATCCGACACCGCCGGGTGGGCCCGGGCGCACCAATACCGCCATGTCCCATCGCAACGAAGCCACCGCCGCGCTGAAGGCCTTGAGCGTGGCCACCGACGCTTGCCGGGAATGCCCGTTGGGCGAGCCCGCGACGCAGTCGGTGTTCGGCGAAGGCCCGGTCGGCGCGGTGCTGATGGTGGTGGGCGAGCAGCCGGGTGACAAGGAAGACCTGGTGGGCCGCCCTTTCGTCGGCCCGTCGGGCAAGCTGTTCGACCGCGCAGTTGCCGAGCTCGGCTGGTCGCGCGACAAGCTGTACGTGACCAATGCAGTGAAGCATTTCAAATACGAACTGCGAGGCAAGCGCCGCATCCACAAGACCCCTGCCCAGCGCGAGGCCGATGCCTGCCACCACTGGCTAGAAAGCGAAATGGAACTCGTGCAGCCACGCGGCTATATCGCATTGGGCGCGACGGCCGCGCGCTCGCTTCTGGGCCGGCCTGTCGCAGTCATGAAGGAGCGCGGCCGGTGGATCGAGGACGAGGCGACGGGCCGTCGCGTGCTGGTCACCTTGCATCCCTCCGCCCTGCTTCGCGGCGACCCCGCGCAACGTGAAGCGGCGTGGGAGGCCTGGCTCAAGGACTTGTCGGTGGCGTCGAGCCTGATGAAGAAGGCGACGGCAGCGAAGCGGCCCGCCGCCAAGCGGCCGCCGGCCGAACCCGCCCCAGGTCACGCGCGCCGGCGCGTGCGCATGGTGATGGAGTAGCGCAGCGCCTCGGTTGGCGCAATGCTGTGCTGCCATGCCCAGCGTGCCTCGCCGCGCAGCATGTAGATGGAGCGCGGCTCGATCAGCAGCTGGAGGCCGGCTGGCGCCGACGCGCTGGCCGGCGGATAGGGGCGCAGCTGCATCACGGCGTTGCTGCGCAGCGAAACGCCGACGATGTCTTCGAAATCCGGTACGTCGCGGTGCCAGCCAAGCGGAGTGCCCGGCCTGTATTCGGACAGCAGCACGTGCATGAAGTCCTCGGGCGCCATGCCGATCCATGCCGCCACCCTTGCGCGCAGCGGATGCAGCGCCTCCGGCAGCGGCGCGCCCGGCCGTAGCCGGTGATTGTCGAAGTCGTAGCTGCCGCCAAAGCTGATGCCGCGGCGCCGCGCGGTGTACTCCTTGTAGCGCATCTCGCGCAGCTGAAAGCCCTGCACGATGCGCAGCAGTTCGTCTTCTTCCGTGCGCGTGAGAAATTCGCGCTCGTACCGCAGTCCCTCGATGGCGGCCACCGGCGCCTCTCCGAACAGGTCGGGTTCGTCTGCCAATTGGATGTGGCTAGCGGACCGCATCGAGGTCTTCTCCTTTCCTCCCCGCGTGCGCCGGGCCGGCCAGGCGCAGCTCCCACCACGGCGGCAGCAGCTCGCGAATCTCGGCCCGCGCAAAGCGGTCGTCCAGCAGGTGCAGCACGCCGTGGTCTTGCTCGGTGCGGATGACGCGGCCGGCGGCCTGCACCACCTTCTGTAACCCGGGGTAGAGATAGGTGTATTCGTAGCCCTTGCCGAAGCGAGCCTGCATGCGTTCGCGCGTGATCTCGTTCAGCGCGTTGTATTGCGGCAGGCCAAGGCTTGCGACAAAGGCGCCGATCAGGCGGCTTCCGGGCAGGTCGATACCCTCGCCGAATGCGCCGCCGAGCACCGCAAAGCCGATGCCGCGTCCGCCCTCCTCGAAGCGCGCGACGAAGTCATGGCGGTCTGCTTCGGCCATGCCGCGCGTCTGCATCCACACCGGGACGCCGGGATGCTTGGCCAGGAAGGCCGCGCAGGCTTTTTCCAGGTAGTCGAAGCTGCTGAAGAACGCGAGGTAGTTGCCGGGCAGGCGCTCGAACTGGGCACCGATGATCTCGGCCACGCTGCGAAGGGAGCCCGCGCGGTCGCGGAACCGGGTCGACACGTTGGTGGCCACCTCGACCCGCAGCTGATGGCTGCGGAACGGCGAGGCCACGTCGAGCAGCAGCGTCTCCGCTGCAAGCCCGAGCGCATCGCGATAGAAGCCGAACGGCGACAAGGTGCCCGAAAAGCAGCTGACCGATGCAGCGTCTGCAAAGCGGGGCTCGAGGAACGGCGCGGGCACGAGGTTGCGGATTGCGAGGCTGCGCTGCTGCTGGTCGTGCGCCGGCCCGAGCGTGCGCTCGAACACGGAATGGTCGTCGAACGAATCGGCGAGCCGCGCGAACTGCAGTGCGTCGAAGAAGAAGCGCTGCAGCGGCCCTTGCGCCGCATCGAGCGTGGCTGCGAAGTACTCGCCCATGGCCGTGTTGGCCGCCTGCAAGGTGCGGGCGAAGCGTTCGGGTATCTCATCGCTTGTGTCGTAGGGCTCGGTCTGCGATTGCTGCAGCGTGTCCCATTCGCGGTACAGCCGGCCGAGCGCCCCGCGCACCGATGCAGGCGCCACGCGGTGGGCTTCCTCGAGCGCCGGTCCGTCGAGCTGGGCGGTGTACATGCCGCGCGCGCGCTCGAGCAGGTTGTGCGCCTCGTCGACCAGCACCGCCGCGTGCCAGTCGGCGTCCTTCATGGTGGCGTAGAGAAATGCGCTGCCGTCGAAGTAGTAGTTGTAGTCGCCGACGATCACGTCGGACCAGTGCGCCATTTCCTGCGCCAGGAAATACGGGCACACGGTGTGCGCCAGTGCAATGTGCCTGAGCGCCGGGCGGTCGAGCCGGGCGGCGCGCGCGGCCTCTTCGCGCGCGGCAGGCAGGCGGTCGTAGAAGCCCTTGGCCAGCGGACACGAATCGCCGTTGCAGGCGCGGTCGGGGTATTCGCAGGCCTTCTCGCGCGCGGTGAGCTCGAGCACGCGCACCTGCGCGCACCCTTGGCCCATCACGCGAAGGGCATCGAGTGCCACGGCACGGCCGGAAGTCTTGGCGGTGAGAAAGAAGATCTTGTCGATCTTCCGCGCAGCCCGCGCCTTCAGCAGCGGAAAGAGGGTGGCCAGCGTCTTGCCGATGCCCGTGGGTGCCTGTGCCATCAGGCAGCGCCCGTTCACCGCAGCGCGGTACACGGCCTCGGCCAGTTCGCGCTGCCCGGCGCGGAAGGTGCCATGCGGAAATTCCAGGGCGGCAAGCGCGTTGTCGAGCACGGCATGGTGCGCGGCCTCGGCCTGCGCCCAGTCGCTGTAGCGCGCGCACAAGAGCTCAAAGTGCGCCTGCAGCGCAGCCCGGGTGTGCTGCTCTTCCAGCACGGTCTCTTCGCCCGTGCCCAGGTCGAGGTAGACCAACGCCACGGTGATGTGGTCGAGGCCGTGCAAGTCGCACAGCATCCAGCCGTAGGTGCGGGCCTGGGCCCAGTGCAGCGCCCGGTGGTTGCCGCGGATGGCGTCGAAATCGCCGCGGAAGGTCTTGATTTCTTCGACGCGGGGTTGGCGCGGGTCGTACCCGTCGGCGCGGCCTCGCACCTTGAGCGCGCCGCAACTCGAGACGAGCGCCACCTCGCTCTGGTAGTTCTCGCCGCGCCTGCCCTGCACGAGCGCGTGGCCAGCCATGCCCTCGAGCGCGCTGGGCGCGGGCACGAAACGCAGGTCGAGGTCGCCGGCCTTGGCGCCGAAGGCGCAAAGGGCCTTCACGGAGACCGTGCGGGCATCGTCGGGCGGCGCCACCTGCGGCTTTGTGGAAAGATCCGTGGTCACTGCGTGCTGTATAAAACAACAGTATAGCGGCAGCGGCCGCCCCGTGCAGTGCAGGCGCTTCTCGGGGCTTTCTCCGACACGCCCGGCCCGGGATTTCGGGAAAACTTGACAAGTTTTGCTTACAAATCCTCTCCCGTACGAATGAAAACGCCGACCGCCATCGACCCCGACGACTTCGAGCGCCTGCTGAGCCGCAACCTCAAGTGGCCGCTGCTCGGCGGGTTGATCGGGGCATTGGTGTTCGTCGGGCTGATCGTGTTCCTGCTGTCGGCCATCGGCCGCGTCGAGCAGACCGACCGCGTCGTGCGCGCGGCCAGCGAGCTGCAGCGCCGCAGCATCGACATGGAAACCGGCCTGCGCGGCTTTCTCATCACCGGCGAGGAAAGTTTTCTTGAGCCCTATCAAGGCGCACTGCCGCGGATCAGGGGCGACATCGAGGCACTTCAGCGATCGGTGTCGGACCACCGGCAGCAGGGGGAGCGGGTCGGACGCATCGCCGCGCTGCAGGCGGAGTGGAACGAATTCGCGCGCGAGATGATCACCGCGAGACGCACCGGCGCCGACTTCGCGCAACTGGTGCGGCAGGGCAGAGGCAAGCGGCTGAGCGACGACATCCGCGCCGAGTTCACTGCCTTCATGGAAACCGAGGAAGGCTTGCGTTTCCAGCGCAACGAGGAGGCCAATCGCACCAGCTGGATGGTGGTGGGCGTGTTCCTGCTCTTCACGCTGGTGTTCACCGGCATGGTGGCCTACTTCGGCAGGCGCCAGCTCATGCGGCTTTCGGACAGCTACGACGCGGTGCTGCAGGAGCAAGCCGCCGATGCGGAGCGGCTGGCGCAGCAAGCCTGGCTGCGCAGCGCGCAGACCGAACTGGTGGGCGAACTGGTGGGCGAACTGAGCGCGAATGACTTGGGGCGCAAGGTGCTCGCCTTCTTCTCGCGCCATCTCGCAAGCCCGGTGGGTGCGCTGTACGTGCGCGAGCGCCATGGCACGCTGCGCCGCGCGGCGAGCTATGGCTTCTCGATGGAGGCCGAGGCTTCCCCGCAGGTGTTCTCGCCCACCCAGAGCCTTGTCGGCCAGGCCGCCGCTGAACGGCGCCGCATGCTGGTCGAGCCGATCCAGGCCGACTACCTGAAGGTGAATTCGGGCCTGGGCGAGATGGCGCCCTCGGCCGTGCTGCTGTTGCCGGTGTCGAGCGACGGACTGGTGAACGGCGTGGTCGAGCTCGGCCTGCCGCGGGCACCCGATGCGCGTACCAACGAACTGCTGGACCTGGTCGCCGAGGACATCGGCGCCTCGCTGGCGGCGGCGCGCTACCGCGAGCAGCTGCAGGACGCGCTGGCCGAAACGCAGCAGCTGAACGAGGAGCTCCAGGTGCAGCAGGAAGAGCTTCGCACCGCCAATGAAGAGCTCGAGGAGCAGTCGCGCGCGTTGCGGGCCTCGCAGGCCATGCTGGAGAACCAGCAGGCCGAACTGGAGCAGACCAACAGCCAGCTCTCCGAGCGCACCGAGGCACTGGACCAGCGCAATGCCGTCCTGCGCCGCGTGCAGCGCGACCTCGAAGACCGGGCCGACGAACTGCAGCGCGCCAGCCGCTACAAGTCGGAATTCCTCGCGAACATGTCGCACGAGCTGCGCACGCCGCTCAACAGCGCGCTCATCCTCGCCAAGCTGCTTGGCGACAACTCGCAAGGCAATCTGAGCCCCGAGCAGGTGAAGTTCGCGAAGGCCATCTACGCATCGGGCAACGACCTGCTGACGCTCATCAACGACATCCTCGACATCTCCAAGGTCGAGGCGGGCAAGCTCGAAGTGGTGGTCGAGGACGTGGCGCTGGACAAGCTCGCCAAGAGCCTGGAGAGCACCTTCGCCCCGATGGCCGCCGAAAAGCGGCTTGCATTCAAGCTGACGATGCATCCGGATGCGCCGGCATCGCTCGTGACCGACCGCCACCGCGTCGAGCAGATCCTGAAGAACCTGCTCTCCAATGCCGTCAAGTTCACCGACAGCGGCGAGGTGGCGCTGGTGGTCTCGGCCGCGCCCGACGGCGGCGCGGTATTCGCGGTCTCCGATTCGGGCATCGGCATCGCGCCCGAACAGCAGGAGCTCATCTTCGAGGCCTTTCAGCAGGCCGACGGCACCACCAGCCGGCGCTATGGCGGCACGGGCCTCGGCCTGTCGATCTCGCGCGATCTCACGCGCCTGCTGGGCGGTACGCTCGCGGTACAAAGCCAGCCCGGCCACGGCAGCACCTTCACCCTGCAGCTGCCCGCGGTGGCACCGCAGGCGTCCGAGCGGCCACCCGCCGCGCCGCCCGCAGCGCCTGCGCCTCCTGCGCGGCGCGCGCCCCCCTCCTCCTCTGTGTCCCACGGGCATGCCCTGCCCGCCCCGGCCGCGCCTCCCGCTCCGGTGCCGCCGCCGCAGTTCTCCGACGACCGCGCCCTTCCGCGCGATCAGGTGCGCCGGGTGCTGGTGATCGAGGACGAGCCGCAGTTCGCGCACATCCTCTACGACCTGGCGCATGAGCTGGGCTACCGCTGCCTGGTGGCGCACGGCGCGGCCGACGGCTTCGAGCTGGCGCACCAGTTCCTGCCCGACGCCATCCTGCTGGACATGCGCCTGCCGGACAGCACCGGCCTGGGCCTGCTGCAGCGGCTGAAGGACTCACCCCAGACGCGGCACATCCCGATCCACGTCGTGTCGGCGGCTGATGACGCGCAGGCGGCTGCGCTGCACATGGGCGCAATCGGCTATGCGCAGAAGCCGGCCACGCGCGACGAGCTGATGCAGGTGTTCGCCCGGCTGGAGGAAAAGCTCACGCAAAAGGTGAAGACCGTGCTGCTGGTCGAGGACGACGCGCTCCAGCGCGAAAGCGTGATCCGGCTGATCGGCGACGAAGACATCGAGATCATCGCCGTGGGCTCGGGCGAAGAGGCGCTCGACCTGCTGCGCCAGCGCGTCTTCGACTGCATGATCACCGACCTGCACCTGCCCGACATGCAGGGCAGCGAACTGCTCAAACGGATGGCGGCGGAAGAGATCGTCTCGTTCCCGCCGGTGATCGTGTACACCGGGCGCAACCTCACGCGCGACGAGGAGGCCGAACTGCAACGCTATTCGCGCTCGATCATCATCAAGGGCGCGCGCTCGCCCGAGCGCCTGCTCGACGAAGTGACCCTGTTCCTGCACAAGGTGGAGGCCGAGCTTTCCAGCGAGCGGCAGGGCATGCTCAAGGCCGCGCGCGGGCGCGACCGCATCTTCGAGGGCCGCACCATCCTGCTGGTGGACGACGACGTGCGCAACATCTTCGCGCTCACCAGTGCGCTGGAGCAGCGCGGCGCGGCGGTCGAGATTGGCCGCAACGGCCGCGAGGCGCTCGAGAAGCTCGCGCAGGTGCCGGAGATCGACCTGGTGCTGATGGACGTGATGATGCCGGAGATGGACGGCCTGGAGGCCACGCGGCGGCTGCGCGCCGACCCGCGCTTCGGGAAGCTGCCCGTGATCGCCATCACCGCCAAGGCCATGAAGGACGACCGTGAACAATGCCTGGCCGCGGGCGCCAGCGACTACCTCGCAAAGCCTGTGGATTTGGAGCGCCTGTTCTCGCTTCTGCGCGTGTGGATGCCGAAAATGGAGCGGCTGTGAACCGCGCCGCCACGCCATCGCCCCTGCCCTCTCCGCTCAACAATACGGAGATCGAGCTGCGGCTGCTGATGGAGGCGATCTACCTCAAGTACAGCTACGACTTCCGCAACTACACCGTGGCCTCGCAGAAGCGCCGCGTGCTGCATGCGCTGGCCCAGCTGGGCCTGCCGAGCATTTCGGCGCTGCAGGAAAAGGTGCTGCGCGACCCCGGGCTCTTCGGGCGCCTGCTGCAATACCTGACGATTCCGGTGAGCGAGATGTTCCGCGATCCGGCCTACTTTCTTGCGCTGCGACAGCACGTGGTGCCCATCCTGCACACCTATCCCTCGGTCAAGGTGTGGGTTGCCGGCTGCAGCACCGGCGAAGAGGTTTTTTCCCTCGCCATCCTGCTGCGGGAGGAAGGCCTGCTCTCGCGCACGCAGATCTACGCCACCGACATCAACCCGGCCTCGCTCGAGAAAGCGCGGCAAGGCATCTTTCCGATCGAGTCGATCCGCGGCTACACGGCCAACTATCAGCGCGCCGGCGGACGAAGCGCTTTCTCCGACTACTACACGGCCGCCTACGAGGCGGCCCGCTTCGACCCTTCGCTGTGCGCCGACGTCATCTTTGCGGACCACAGCCTGGCCACGGACAGCGTGTTTGCCGAGACGCAGCTGGTGTCGTGCCGCAACGTGCTCATCTACTTCAACCGCGAACTGCAGGACCGCGCGCTGGGCCTGTTCCACGAATCGCTGTGCCATCGCGGCTTTCTGGGCCTGGGCGCCAAGGAGAGCATCGACTTCTCGAGCTACTCGGACCGCTTCGATGCGCATTCCAAGACCGAGCGCATCTACCGCAAGGCCACATGAAGCCGATCGCCAAGCAAGCTCCCGACAAGCACATCGAGGCCGTGGTGCTCGGCGCCTCCGCGGGCGGCATCGAAGCATTGCTGCGCGTGCTGGATGACCTGCCGCAGCCGTGGCACCTTCCGCTCGTGGTGGTGCTGCACCTGCCCGAAGGACACGACAGCCTGCTGGCCGAGATCTTCACCGAGCGCCTGCGGGTGCCGGTGCTCGAGGCCGCGGACAAGATGCCGCTTGTGCCGGGCAACGTGTATTTCGCGCCGCCCGGCTATCACCTGTCGATCGAGCGCGATCGGCGTTTTTCACTCAGCTGCGAGCCGCCGGTGCGCTTTTCGCGCCCTTCGATCGACGTGTTGATGGCCTCCGCCGCCGATGCCTATGGCCCGGCTGTGGCCGGCATGCTGCTCACCGGCGCGAACGACGACGGCGCCGAGGGCCTGCAGCGTATTCATCTGGCCGGCGGCATCACCGCCGTCCAGGATCCTGACGAAGCCCAGATTTCCATCATGCCCCAAGCGGCCATCGCCCTCCATTCCCCCGATCACGTGCTTCCCCTTCGCGGCCTTCGCGCCCTGCTCTTGCAACTGGAGTCTGCCCATGCCCATTGACGTCGAAAGCAAGCTGCTGATCGTCGATGACCTGCCCGAAAACCTTCTTGCGCTCGAGGCCCTCGTCCGTGGGCCCGGCCGCGCGGTGTACCGCGCGACCTCGGCCGAGGAAGCCCTGGCGCTGCTGCTCGACCATGAATTCGCACTGGCCATTCTCGATGTGCAGATGCCCGGCATGAACGGGTTCGAACTCGCCGAGCTGATGCGCGGCACCGAGCGCACGCGGCACATCCCGATCATCTTCGTGAGTGCGGCGGGCCGCGAGCTCAACTACGCCTTCCAGGGCTACGAGAGCGGCGCAGTCGACTTCCTGCACAAGCCGCTCGACCCTCACGCAGTGACGAGCAAGGTGAGCGTGTTCGTAGACCTGCACCGGCACCGCAAGGCGCTGCGCCAGGAGATGGAAAAACTAGCGGCCGCCCATAAGAAGCAGGAGGAACTGGTGGAGCAGCTGCAGCGCACGCAGCGCGATCTCGAACACGCGGTGCAGATGCGGGACGATTTCATGTCCATGGTTTCGCACGAACTGCGCACGCCGCTCAACACCCTCTACCTGGAAACGCAGCTGCGGCAGCTGCACCTTTCGAAGGGAAAGCTGGAATCCTTTGCGCCGGACCGCCTGCCCGCGATGATTGCGCGCGACCAGCGCCAGATCCGCAACATGGTGCGGCTGATCGACGACATGCTCGACGTCACGCGCATGCGGCGCGACGCGCTGTCGATCCAGCCCCAGCCGGTCGATCTCGCCGCGCTGGCCCGAGCGGTGGTCGAAGGCCTCCGGCAACAGGCCGAAGCAGCGGGATCGTCCATCGGCCTGGAGGCCCCGCGCGAACTGCGAGGCGTGTGGGACGAGTTCCGCATCGAACAGGTGCTGACCAACCTGCTGACCAACGCGCTGCGCTACGGCCGCGGCAAGCCGGTCGAGATGATGGTGAGCGAGGCCGGCGGCATGGCGCGCATCACGGTGCGCGACCAGGGCATCGGCATTGCGCCCGAAGACCAGGAACGCATCTTCGAGCAGTTCGAGCGCACCGACGACAGCCGCAAGCACGCGTCGGGGCTGGGTCTCGGGCTCTACATCACGCGCAAGATCGTGGGCCTTCACAACGGGCGCATCGAAGTGGAAAGCACGCCGGGGCATGGGGCGCTGTTCAGGGTCGAGCTGCCGCTGGAGGCCGAGCCAAAGACTGCGACGCAAGCGCGGGCGTAGGCGGCTTCCTACTGCGCACGAGGCGCCGGACCGGGATACTCGATGGTCCGTTTTCCTGATTGAAGGCTTGTCCCAGTGAATGTGCTGATCGTCGACGACAACGAAGCCGCGGCAGACCTGCTGCAGGAGCTTTTGACGCTGCAGGACCACACGGCCCGCTGTACCTACACGGCGCAGCAGGCCCTGGATGCCGCGGCGGCGGAACGCTTCGACGCGGCGCTCATCGACCTGACGCTGCCCGACCTGCCCGGTACCGAGGTCGCACGGCGCTTGCGCGCGGCGGCGGGGGAAGGTAGCCCGCCACTGCTCGTCGCCATTTCGGGCTTCTCGGTGGAAGACGCCGCTGGTGCCGCGGCGCGCGACCTGTTCGACCACCATCTGCAGAAGCCGATCGACATCGGCGACCTCGCTGCAATCCTGTCGGCGCCACGCTGAGAGCCGCGCCAGCTAGCGCGCGACTTCGCGCCGCGAGAGCTGCACCTGCGACCCGGCCGTAGTGAAGGCGATGGTCGGCGCGGTGAAGTCGCTCAGCGGCGCACCCAGCCCGATTTCGCCGCTGCCATGCAGCACGCATTCCTCTCGCCTGAGCGCAATCTCATTGCTCGGGCCGCCGTTGCCGTGGAACCGGACCCAGGTGCCGTAGGTGCTGAGATCGGTCAGCACGCAGCTGCCGTGCCGCAGTTCGATGCGCGCATGCAGCCGCGACACGCGCGGATCATTGACCACGAACTGCGCGTCGTTCACTCGTCCGAGGTGGATCGGAAGCTCCTCGGTGCGGAACATCGAGCGCACGTCGAGCCAGGCGAGCTCGATTTGGCCGAACGAGGAATCGGGCAACCGGAGCGGTGTCAGCGCGGCGGGAACGGTGAGGAAGGAGGTGAGTTCCTCCTGCCAGTCGATGCGGTGGACGGCCGACATCTCGCTGCGCCCACGGATGGTGATGAGGCCCAGGTCGCGATGCGGCACCCCGCTCTCGCCGAGCTGCGCAATGACGGCATCGGTGGCCCAGATCTGCCCGGGCCCGGCGAGGTCGCTCAGGCGCGACGCCAGGTTGACCGCATCGCCGAAGCAATCGCCTTCGACCTCGAGCACTTCGCCGCTTGCAACACCGATCTGCAGCGCCATGCGCAGCGGCACCGGCCACGCCATCAAGCGCTTCTGGTGGTAGCGCTGCAGTTCGATGACAGCCTGCGTGGCGGCGGCTGCGTTGGAAAAGATCGCGAACACGCCGTCGCCCAGCGACTTCACGACCCGGCCGCCGTGCGCCTGGCAGATGCTGCCGATCCATTGGGTAAGCCGCGTCACGGTTTCCGTGGCCCGCGCGTTGCCCATGGCTTCAAAAACCCTGGAACTCCCGGTCAGGTCTGCGAAAACAACGGTGGAATTGACGCCCATGCTTTGAATGAACCCGATGACGGCCGCAGCCGCCATCCAGTGTGTTTTTATTACTTTCGCTCTCAGAAACGTACGGCCATTTCGAGGTAAGCGTAAAGTGTGTTGTTTACAAACAAGAAACAGTGTTCCGGAACTTGTTAAATTCCGGGCTGCGGCTTAAGGTAACAACCGTCCCGGCTTCCGGCAATACGCTTTTAGTCCTCATGCTGCCTTTCCGTCGCCTTTTCCGCCTCTTGGGAATTCCCGGGCTCGGGTCTCGCCGGGTGGGAGAGAACCAATTGGTCCGCATCCGCACCGCCATGCTGTCGGTGCTGCAGGTGCACGGCGGCCATTCGGTTCAGCGGATCGCACAGCGCGTGCGGTTTGCCAATGACCTGGAAGCATTGTGGTACCTGCGGCAAGACGTGATGGTGGCGCTGAGCGCCATTGACGGCGAGGCCGCCGCCCGCCGCCAGATGCAGGCGATCAACAGCATGTTCAAGGGCGGCCTGCCCGGCTCGATGGGGCCGAGAGTCCACCAGCGCATCGTCCGCTGACCCGGACTCCGGCGGCTTCCAGGCTGCCGGTTGCGGGAGCAGTCGCCTTCTACCGAAACGGAAAGTGCGCTTTCTCAATGAGCGTGGGCGTGGTCGTGCGCATGACCATGATCGTGCGCGTGCCGATGGCCCCACACCATGAAGACATCGCGGCCTTCGGCAGCCAGTTCGACCTTCGCGCCCACGGGGAGCAGCACCTTGGTCTGCACGTGGCCGAACGGCAGGCCGGTGAGCACCGGCACCTTGAGCGCGGAACGCAGCCGGTCGACCACCGAGTCGAAGCCGAAGCCGCGGTCGTAGCCCGGCACCTTGCGCATGCCGGTGAACTGTCCGAAGACGATGGCACGCTGCCGCGCCAGCACACCGGCCATGCGCAGCTGGTCGAGCATGCGCTCGATGCGGTACGGATGCTCATTGATGTCCTCGATGAAAAGCACGCCCTTGTCGACCGCCGGAAAGTAAGGCGTTCCCAGCAGGCTCGTGAGCACGCAAAGGTTGCCGCCCCACAGGGTGGCGTCGTGCACAGGCTTGACTTTCAGGCCCGCGTCCCGAACCGGCATGCGCCAGCCGGTGCCTTCGCCCTGCCCGCTCACGAGGTCGTCGAAACAGGCTTCCATGATGTCGTCGGCGCCGCCCTCGGCGCCGAAATCTTCGCCGACCGCCGGGCCGGCCCAGGTGACGGCGCCGGTCCTGGCGAGCAGCGCGCTCTGCAATGCAGTGAAGTCGCTGACGCCGACGAATTCGGTGCCGCGCTGGATGGCCTTGGCCACGGCCTTGTAGGGAATGGCGTCGAGGATGCGCGTGAGCCCGTAGCCGCCGCGCGCAATCAGCGCGATGTCGGCGCCGCTGGCTGCGGCGCGGGCAACGGCGGCGAGCCGTGTCGCATCGTCGCCGGCAAAGCGCTGGTGGGCGGCGAGCGCGGCTTCGTCGATTTCGACTTCGTAGCCGAGGGTCTTGAGCCTTGCGACGCCGCGTCGGAAGGCAGCCTTGTCGCGAACCGCGCTGGATGGGGAATAGATATAGATGTGTTTCTTGGTCACGGCGTCGAGTATCCCATTGCGTCGCGCACCTGCCGCGCGAGCAATGCGGCCTGCGCCGCGCTGGGGCCGCCGGACGATGCGATGGGACCGAGCGCGCGCAGTGCGGCCCGGTAGCCCCTGTCGGGGAATGGCGCAAGCCAGGCGTCGCCCGCCTGCTCGCCGCCCTCGGGCGCAAGGAGCACGGCCGTGAAGAGCCTGGGCCTCCCGGACTGCAGCAGCGCGGCAAGCCCGGCGGCCGCCGCACTGTGCACCAGCACCGCAGGCCCGGGCGCCGTGCGCTCGATCCATTCGACGAGCACCTGGCAGTGCCATTCGAGCCGGTGCGCCGATTCCCGCTTTGGCTTGTCGCTCTTGCCAAAGCCGATGAGGTCGGGCACGAGCGTGTGCAGCCCGGGCGCGCCCACGAGGTGACGGAAGAAGTAGCCCCACTCGCCAGGACCGTGCAGGCACACGCAGCAGGCGGCCTGCGCGTCGCCCGGGCCTTCGTCGACGTAGTGCATGCGCAAGCCATTCAAGGCGGGCAAGTCGTGCACGTAGCGCGGCTCGAAGGGATAGTCGCGAAGCGCATCGAAGCGCTCGGCCGGCGTGCGCAATGCATCGTCGCGCAATGGTTCGGCCTGCTCGCGCGCGGCCTCGCGCCGCTGCTGGAAGAATTGCTGCAGCACCGCGCCGCACTCCGCAGCCAGCACGCCGCCCTGCACCTGCGTGCGGTGGTTCAGCCGCGGTTCGGCAAAAAGATCGAGCACGGAACCCGCCGCGCCGGTCTTGGGGTCCGCGGCACCGAACACCACCCGCGCCAGCCGCGAATGCAGCATGGCGCCGGCGCACATGGCGCAAGGCTCCAGCGTGACGAACAGTTCGCAGCCATCGAGGCGGTAGTTGCCGAGCGCGGCGGCGCCGGCGCGCAGCGCATTGATCTCGGCATGGGCGCTCGGGTCATGCTGCGCGACCGGCGTATTGCGCCCGGTGGCGACGAGCTGGCCGTTTCTCACCAGCACCGCGCCCACCGGCACCTCGCCAGCTGCGGCCGCCATGCGGGCCTCGGCCAGCGCCAGCGCCATCCAATGCGCATCGCCGTTCGCCTGCGAAGGTGCGGTCGGCTCAGTTGTCATCCGGCATCTTGCGCGCCTGCGCCGCGGTGTCGAGCGCTTCCTTGACCTGCTTTTGCACCTGCGCGGCCTGCGTGCCCACATTGACAGGCGCGTTGCCCGGCGCGGGAGCGGCGGCACCGGGCACGGACGGCAACACGGGCGCCGCTGCGGTGGTCAACTGCTTCTTCGCGAGCAGGCCGACGATCACGAGCGCCAGCACCAGGCTGAGCAATGCGAACACGCGCATATCAGCTTCCTTCCTTGGCGTTGAACTGGGCGGGCATGTACATGGGGCGGTCTCCTCGTGGCGAACCGCCATTGTCCCCGAGCGGACGCTATCTAGGGCGCGGCGCTTCCAGCAGCTTCACCATGGCCGTGTAGCCGCGCGCACTGGCCAGCTGCAGCGGCGTGTTGCCCTGGCGGTCAGTCAGCTTCAAATTGGCGCCCGCGTCGATCAGCGCCGCGAGCGTACGCTGGTGGCGCGGACCGCCGTCGCCGAGCACGATCGCCTCGATCACCGCCGTCCAGTGCAGGTTGTTGACATGGTCGAGCGGTGCGCCGGCCAAGATGAGGCGGCGTACCACCTCGTCGTTGCCCAGGTGCGCGGCGGCGATCAGCGCGGTGCCGTCGTAGCGGCTCGTCACCTGCCCGGGATTGGCGCCGAGCGACAGCAGCAACGCGAGCGTCGTGGGGTCATCGGCCACGGAGGCGATGGTCACGGCATCGTAGCGATCGTCCTCGAGCACATCGAGATTCGCGCCGGCCTTGGCCAGCAGCTTGATCGCCTCGCGCTGCCGCGCATGCGTGGCGACGTGCAGCGGCGTGCGGCCCCGCGCGTCGCGTGCATCGAGGTTGGCGCCGGAGGCGATCAGCGTCTTCAGCTTGGGCAGGTCGCCCTGCCAAGCGGCCTGATGCAGACCTTCATAGGCCAGCACCTCGGCCGCTTGCGGCGGCACCTGGGCCGGTGCGCCGGCCGATGCGCCCATGCCGAGCGCGACGGCCAGCATGCAGGACCAGAGGCCGTGCTTCATGGCCGTTTTTCAACCCAGCAGGCCCTTGACCTTTTCGAGCGCCGCGTTCGCGCACTGGTCGTCCAGGTGGCCGCCGGGCGCGCCGCCCACGCCCACGGCGCCGATCACTTCATTGCCCGACTTCACCGGCACGCCACCGCCCAGCAGCAGGAAGCCCGGCAGGTGGACGAGGTTCGCGCCGGCGGGGTTCTTCTGCGCGCCTTCCATCATGGCCTGGGTCGGGCTCTTGGCCGACGCCGAGGTCCAGGCCTTGCGCTCGCTCGACGCCAGCGTGTGCGGGCCGGCGTTGTCGCCGCGCTGGATGGCGCGCACGGTGCCCGCGCGGTCCACCACCGTGGCGGCCACGTTGTAACCGTTGGCAGCGCAGGCGGCTACGGCTTCGGCCGCGATCTGGTTGGCCAGGGCGAGCGAGATGTTCTTTTCAGTGCGCACTGCGGGCACGGGCGTTTGTGCCTGTGCGCCGGATGCGGCAAGCAGGACGGCGAGGCTGCCAAGGCGGAAAATGGAACGCATTTTTTTGATTTCTCCAGTGGATTCGGGTGATTGCGCCGGCGCGTTGCCGGCGTCTGCGCCACTGTAGAAAACGCCGGATTCGGCCGCCATTCGTACGGCTACGCCCCGCGCTCCGTAGAACTACGGAGCAAGAGGCTTTCAGGTGTCGCCGGCCACCAGCACCGCATAGCGCCGGATCAGCTGGGCGAGCGAGTCGCAGCCGAGCTTGGCGAAGACGTTGGCGCGGTGCGTCTCGACCGTCCGCGGCGAGAGCGCGAGCGTGCGCGCGATCTCCTTGTTGGTGAGGCCCTGCACGATGAACGCCAGCACCTCGCGCTCGCGCTCCGACAGCTGCGCGGCCCGTTCGCGAGCGGCGTTGTCCGCCTGCGAGCGCTCGCGCGAGCGCACATGCTGGCGCACCGCCTGCTGCAGCGCTTCGAGCAACTGCTCGTCATCTACAGGCTTCTCGAGGAACTCGGCCGCGCCGGCCTTGAAGGCGCGGCGGCACATCTCGACCGTGCCATGGCCGGTCAGCATGATCACCGGCTGGTCGACGCCCTGCGCCATCAGCCGGTCGAGCACGGTGAGCCCGCTGATGCCGGGCATGCGCACGTCGAGCACGATGGCGCCCACGCTCGCCCGGTCGAAGCGGTCGATGAAGGCCTGCGGATCGGCCCAGCCCTGCACCCGCAGGCCGACGGTGCCGATCAGCAGTGCGAGGCTGTCGCGCACGGCCTGGTCGTCGTCGATCAGGTGCACCAGCGGCGACTGCGGTTCGTGGATGGCCGAGGTGTTCATGCCGCATGCACCCGATGCTGCGCAACCAGCGGAAGCGCGAGCGTGAAGCGCGCGCCGTGCGGCGGCACGTTAGCGGCGCTCAGGCTGCCGCCCATGCCGCTCGCCAGCGTCTCGCTCAGGCTGAGGCCAAGGCCCAGGCCGCCTTCGCGCGTGCTGAAGAAGGGTTCGAAAAGGCGCGGCAAGGCTTCCGGCGAGATGCCGCGGCCGTTGTCGGTGACGGTCAGCACGCCTTCCTGCCCGTTGCGGCCGACCGAGACCGCCAGGCGCCGATCCAGCGCGGGCACGAGCTCCAGCGCCTGCAGGGCATTCATCAGCAGGTTGTGCACGATCTGCTCGAGCGCCACCGCATCGGCCTGCACGCGCACGGGCGCCTGCGCGGTGGCGTCGAACTGCGCCGACACCGCGCGCTTGGCGAACTCGGGCGCCAGCAGGTGCATGGCGCTGCGAACCAGATCCTGCAGCACCAGCGGGCGCACCTCACCCTCGGCCTCGGGCCTTTCGATGACGCGGCGCAGCCGGCCCACGACGCCGGCCGCCCGGCGCGCCTGCTCGACCGCCTGGCCCATAGCGTCGCGCGCCGTGGCCAGGTCGGGTGGATCGTCGTCGAGCAAGCGGCGCGCGGCCTGTGCGTTGGCCAGCACCGCCGTGAGCGGCTGATTCAGTTCATGCGCGAGGCCGGCCGAGAGTTCGCCCAGCGCATTGAGCCGAGCCACCTGGCCAAGCCGCAGCAGCTCTTCGGCCCGGCGGCGCGCAATGCGCTGGCGCTGCGCTGCCCAGAGCCCCGCCAGCAGCAGGCCCGCCGCAGCAGCCCAGCCGGCCATGCTTCGCCAGGGCAGTTCGCCCCAGCCGACGTGGCGCACGGCCACGAGTTCGAAAGGCTGGCTCGGCGATGCCAGCGGCTTGGTGAGATCGAAACGCCAGCCGCTGCCATTGCCCGGCGCGCCGGGCTGCAGCACCAGTTGCTGGCCATCGCGCTGCAGGCTCAGCCGCACCGGGCTGCGCCGCGGGTCCATGGGCCAGTCGCGCCACGGGACCGAGCCGGCCAGGTCGATCTCGAGCGCGTAGCTGAACGGCGTGGCGGCCATCACGAGCTGGTAGCGGCCGCGCGCGAGATCGGGGGCGGCCAGCTCGGCGCGGCGCTCGCTGCGCGAACGGGCTTCCGCAGCGGCCAGCTCGGCGGCGTGCTTTTGGTCGGGCCACGGCTCGTCGCCGGCGCGCCGCTGAACCCGGAGGATCGACGGGTAGACCGATGGCAGGCGCTGCTCCGGATGATCCGCGCCGGTGGCGGGCTCCAGCAGTGCGACCGTGGCCAGCACCGCGTCGTACTGCACCACCTGCTGGCTCAGGATGCGGTGCGCAATGCGCACGTCGGAGCCGAAGTCCTGCTGCATCTGTGCGAGCTCGGCGCGCGCGAGCCACACCGCTCCCACGCCCGTCAAGGCGAGCCATGCCAGCCACCAGCCACCCTGCGCGCGCAACCACTGTTTCATGGCGCGGATTGTGCCTCCCGGCTGCAAGCCGGGCCGATGTGGGCCGAGAATGCGGGCCCAGACATGGCTGAACTGCAGGACTCCCTTTTTCCCGATCTCCCGCGCCCACCCGAGGCGCCTGCACCGCCGCCGCCCGTCGCGGCAAAGCCTTCCGCCGAGGCGCCGGCCCGCAAGAAAACACGCGGAAGCACCGTGGCCGCCGCGCCGATCGATCCGGCGCTGGCCGAACTGGCCGCGGCGCTCCCTCCCCTGCTTCGGCTCGGCACCTCGTCATGGAGCTATCCCGGCTGGGCCAATCTCGTCTGGGACGGTGAATACTCCGAAACGGCACTCTCGAAGAACGGGCTCGCCGCATTGGCACGGCATCCGCTCTTTCGCACGGTGAGCCTGGACCGCAATTTCTATCGCGCACTCACGGCGAGCCAGTACGCACGCTACGCGGCCATGGTGCCGGACGACTTCCGATTCGTGGTGAAGGCGCCGAGCCTGGTGACCGACGCCACCGTGCGCGACGAAAGCGGCCGCGGAACGCAGCCGAACCCGGTGTTCCTGAGCAGCGAGATCGCCGTCCAGGAATTCGTGCAGCCCGCGCTCGAAGGCCTGGCCCACCGCATCGGCGTGCTGGTGTTCCAGCTGAGCCCGATTCCTTCGCAGCTGCTGGCCGACCAGCCGGCGCTCCTTGCGCGCCTTGGCGAAATGCTCGAAGCGCTGCCTGCCCTCAAGCCCATCGCGCCCGACGCGGTGATTGCCGTCGAGGTGCGCGATCCGCAGCTGCTGTGCCCCGCTTTTGCAGACATGCTGCGCAGCGTGGGTGCCACCTTCTGCATGGGCCTGCACGCCAAGATGCCGCCCATCGAAGACCAGCTGCCGATGCTGCGCGCCCTCTGGCCCGGACCACTCGTATGCCGCTGGAACCTGCATCGGCGCCATGGGCGCTACGGCTACGAAGACGCGGAGAAGCTCTACGGGCCGTTCGACAGGATCGTCGACCGCGACCCCGAGACACGCGCGGCGCTCGCCCGGGTGATCGCAGGCACCACCGGTGCGGGCCAGCCGGCCTACGTCACCGTGAGCAACAACGCCGAAGGCTGCGCGCCGCTGACGATCGCCTCGCTCGCGCGGGACATCGTCGATCTGCCGAAGCGCTAGCGCCTGGCGGCTGCCGACATCTCCAGTTCGACGCTGGCATTCTTGGGCAGCGCATAGACGCCCACCGAGGTGCGCACATGGACGCCGGCGTCGCCGAACACGCGGTGCAGCAGGTCGGATGCCGCATCGGCCACTTCGCTGTGCTGCGTGAAGTCGGCGCTGCACTGAACGAAGACCCCTACGCGCAACAGCTTCTCGACGCCGTCGAGCGAGCCGAGTTCGCGCCGCAGCAGGGTGAGGCAGCGCAGCGCGCAGATCTGCGCCGCCTCGCGCGCCCGGTCGAGCGACACCTGCTCACCCACGCGGCCCGTCACGACCACCGTGGTGCCCACGCGCGGCACCTGGCCGCTGGTGTAGAGCGTGTTCCCGTCGCGCACCACGGGCGCGTAGTGTCCGCCGGCCACAAGCTCACCCTCAAAGCTGTGGCCCAGTTCGGCGGCAATCCGGTCTGCAATCTGGTCTCTTGTCTGCACGGTCATGAGGCTCCCATCGGATGAAGCCTCATTGTCGCCAGCCGCTGCGCGAAGAACAGATACAGATCCGGCGCACTCGGTGCACAACAGCGGGCCGCAGAGTAGAAGCTGTTCGGGCATGGCGGCGGCGCGGATTCAACGATTCGATTCAGGCATTTTCCGGCGAGGTGTGCGGAGGCAGGACCCGCATGCACCGTGCGGAGCCGGGAACTCGTGCATCCGGCGAAACTCTGACGGTTCATGAACGCCCCACACGCTGGCGGACTACCCCGCCGAACCATCGCGGCGGCGCTGGTTGCCGCGCCCGCACTCTGGGTGGGCGCCCGCGCGCAACCTGCCGCGCCCCGGCTTCCGACGCCTTCGCAGACGGAGGGACCGTTCTACCCCGTGCGCCTGCCGCAGGACACGGACAACGACCTGCTGCGCAACGGCACGCTGAACTACCGCCGCGGCCAACCCGCCTGGGTCGACGGCTCCGTCACCGACCTGGATGGCAAGCCGGTGCGCGGTGCGCAAGTCGAGATCTGGCAATGCGATGAAAACGGCCACTATCACCACCCCGGCGACGGCGACCGTGCCGACGCCGCCTTCCAGGGCTTCGGCCGGGTTGCGGTGGGCGAAGACGGCAGCTGGCGCTTCCGCACGATCCGGCCCGTGCCCTACAGCGGCCGCACGCCGCACATTCACGTCAAGGTGAAGCTCGGCACGCGCGAGCTGCTGACCACGCAGCTCTATGTGGCAGGGGATCCGGGCAATGCGCGCGACTACCTCTGGCGCAACCTCCCGCCGGCTGCGAGGGACGCAGTGACCGTGCCATTCGAGCGCGGAGCGGATGGGTTGCGGGCGCGATTTCCGATCATCGTTGCGGCTTGAGCGAGCACTGGCGCTACCGCGCCAAGCTCACTCCCACTCGATCGTCGCGGGCGGCTTGCTCGACACGTCGTAGGTCACGCGATTGATGCCGCGCACTTCATTGATGATGCGGCCAGACACCTTCTTGAGCAGCGCATACGGCAGCTCGGCCCAGTCGGCGGTCATGAAGTCGCTGGTCTGCACTGCGCGCAGCGCGACCACGTAGTCATAGGTGCGGCCGTCGCCCATCACGCCCACGCTCTTCACGGGGAGAAACACGGTGAAAGCCTGGCTCGTGAGGTCGTACCAGGTCTTGCCCGATTCGTCCTTGAAGTTCCGCAGTTCCTCGATGAAGATCGCGTCGGCGCGGCGCAGGAGGTCTGCGTATTCCTTCTTCACCTCGCCAAGAATGCGAACGCCCAGGCCCGGGCCGGGGAACGGGTGGCGGTAGACCATTTCGGGCGGCAGGCCGAGCGCCACGCCCAGTTCGCGCACTTCGTCCTTGAACAGGTCGCGCAACGGCTCGAGCAGCTTGAGGCCGAGCTGTTCGGGCAAGCCGCCCACGTTATGGTGGCTCTTGATGGTCACGGCCTTCTTGCTCTTGGCGCCGCCCGACTCGATGACGTCGGGGTAGATGGTGCCTTGGGCCAGGAAGGTCGCGCCCTTGAGTCCACCATCGCCGGCCTTGAGCTTGGCGGCCTCCTGCTTGAACACGGTGACGAACTCACCCCCGATGATCTTGCGCTTGGCTTCGGGGTCGCTCACGCCGGCGAGCTTGCCAAGGAACAGGTCGCTGGCATCCACGCGAATCACCTTCGCGTGCAGCTTGCCTTCGAACATCTCCATGACCATGTCGCCTTCGTTCAGGCGCAAGAGGCCGTGGTCGACGAAAACGCAAGTCAGCTGGTCGCCAATGGCACGGTGGATGAGCGCGGCAGCCACGCTCGAATCCACGCCGCCCGAGAGGCCAAGGATGACTTCTTCATCGCCCACCTGCTCGCGGATCTTCTGCACGGCTTCGGCGATGTGGTCGCGCATGACCCAGTCGGGCTTGGCTTCGCAGATGCCGAGAACGAAGCGATCGATGATCGCCTTGCCCTGCACCGTGTGCGTAACTTCAGGGTGGAACTGCAGTGCGTAATAGCGGCGCGCTTCGTCGGCCATGCCGGCGATGGGGCAGCTCTCGGTGCTGGCCATGAGCTTGAAGCCGGGCGGCAGTTCGGTCACCTTGTCGCCATGGCTCATCCATACGTTGAGCATGCCGAAGCCTTCGGGCGTGGTGAAGTCGGCAATGTCTTTGAGCAGCGCGGTGTGGCCATGGGCGCGCACGGACGCAAAGCCGAACTCGCGCTTGTGGCCGCCCTCGACTTTGCCGCCGAGCTGGTGCGCCATGGTTTGCATGCCGTAGCAAATGCCGAGCACCGGCACGCCCAGGTCGAACACGGCTTGGGGCGCCTTGTCGGTGGTTTCTTCGTACACGCTGGCGTGGCTGCCCGAAAGAATTACGCCCTTGAGGTGGCCGTCGGCGGCGTATTCGCGCACCCACTCGTCGGTCACGTCGCAGGGGTGCACTTCGCTGAGCACGTGCGCCTCGCGCACACGGCGTGCGATGAGCTGCGTGACTTGCGAGCCGAAATCGAGGATGAGGATCTTGTCGTGTTGCATGGCGAGAGAACTCAGAGCGTTGAAATGTCGAACAGCTTCACGCCCGCGTGCGGCGCAGCCTGGATGAGTTGCTCGTCGAAGGTGGCGAGCGGGAGATTGAGCGACTTGGCGAGCCAGAGATAGCCCGCGTCGTAGAGCGACACACCGGCATCGATGGCGACGGCCAGCACGGCCTTGTGCTGGGCCGGCGCAAGTTCATGCAGCTCGACGCGGTGGCGGATGGCATCGAGCACGCTCCACAGCCCTTCGACTGCCGAAGGAGGAATGCGGCCGCTGCGCACGCCGTTGGCGAGGATGTTGGCGCACTCCCATTGCCATGCGTTGGGCGCCTGCGGCTCGACTTCGTCGCGGCGGATGGCGGCGTAGAGCTTGCGGGTGTGTTCGCTCGCCTGGTCGGGCAGCAGCCAGGCGGCGGTAACGGAAGCGTCCATGACGAAGGCTGTCACGATTGACGCCCCTCGTCGAGCAATGTGCGAACCGATTGGCCTGGTTTGATGCTGGCGTGCAGCGCGTCGATCTGGCCGAGTTCGCGCTCGATCTGCTCGTCGGTGATGACGGGCTTGCGCCGCACCGGCAGCATGCGCACGACTTCCTTGCCGTGGCGGGTGATGCGAACCTCCTCGCCCTTTTCGACCAGGTCGATCAGGGCAGAGAAGTTGTTCTTGGCTTCGGCGACGCCGATGGATTGCATTTGGGCCAGAAAATTAAAGTCTGGCCCGAATTCTAATCGCAGTCTGGCCAGACTTTCAACATCTGGCTAGATTAGGCTTACTCTGCCCGGTAGTTCGGCGCTTCCTTCGTGATCTGCACGTCGTGCACGTGGCTCTCGCGAATGCCAGCCGTGGTGATCTCAACGAACTCAGCCTTGTTCTTCATGTCTTCGATCGTGGCGCAGCCGCAGTAGCCCATGCTGGCGCGCAAGCCGCCCGACATCTGGTAGACGATGGAAACCATCGAGCCCTTGTACGGCACGCGGCCTTCGATGCCTTCAGGCACCAGCTTGTCGGCGTTGGGATTGCCAGTGGTGGATTCCTGGAAGTAGCGGTCAGCGCTGCCCTGCTGCATGGCGCCGATGGAGCCCATGCCGCGGTAGCTCTTGTAGCTGCGGCCCTGGAACAGCACGATCTCGCCCGGCGCCTCTTCGGTGCCTGCGAACATGCCGCCCATCATCACAGTGCTGGCACCCGCGGCAATGGCCTTGGCGATATCGCCCGAATAGCGGATGCCGCCGTCGGCGATCAGCGGGATGCCGGTGCCCTGCAGCGCGGTGGCTACGTTGTCGACCGCCATGATCTGCGGCACGCCCACGCCGGCCACAATGCGCGTGGTGCAGATCGATCCGGGGCCGATGCCGACCTTGACCGCGTCGGCGCCGGCATCGGCCAGCGCACGGGCTGCGTCACCGGTGGCAATGTTGCCGCCGATCACGTCGACCTGCGGATAGTTCTTCTTGACCCAGCGCACGCGCTCGATCACGCCGGCGCTGTGGCCGTGCGCGGTGTCGACCACGATGGCGTCGACGCCGGCCTTGACCAGCGCCTCGACGCGTTCTTCGGTGCCCTCGCCCACGCCGACTGCCGCACCCACGCGCAGGCGGCCCGAGGGATCGCGCGCCGCATTGGGGAAACTGGTCTGCTTGGTGATGTCCTTGACGGTGATCAGGCCCTTGAGCTCCCAGGCGCTGTTGATGACCAGCAGGCGTTCGAGCTTGTGCTTGTTGAGCAGCGCCTTGGCCTCGGCCAGCGTGGTGCCGTCGGGCACGGTGATGAGCTTTTCGCGCGGCGTCATGATTTCGCTCACCGGCACGTCGTAGCGGCTCTCGAAGCGCAGGTCGCGCCCCGTGACGATGCCGACCACCTTGCCGCCGTCGAGCACCGGGAAGCCCGAGATGCCCAGTTCGTCGGACAGCTGCATCACCTGCAGCACCGTGTGCGTGGGCGTGATCACCACCGGGTCGCGCAGCACGCCCGATTCATAGCGCTTCACCTTGGCCACCTGCGCCGCCTGTTCGGCCGCGGTGAAGTTCTTGTGCACGATGCCGATGCCGCCTTCCTGGGCGATCGCGATGGCGAGGCGCGCCTCGGTCACCGTGTCCATCGCGGCGGAGACCAGCGGCAGATTCAGCGCGATGTTGCGGGAAAAACGGGTGGCGAGAGAGGTGTCCTTGGGCAGGACCTGGGAGAACGCTGGCACCAACAACACGTCGTCGAAGGTGAGCGCTTTGCCGAGAAGGCGCATGGGTGAGGCTCCAAAAGACGGATTGTAGCGATGCTCGGTACTTACCCGCGCTGCCGGGGGCTTCGGCCGGCGTCCGGCCCGGCAGGCAAGTGGCCGAACGTCGCCAAATTCCAACTCACACGGCGCGAAAGCTGGCGCAGGCCGTGTTGCAAAACGTAAGGCAACGCTAAACTCACCGCATGAAATTCGCGCATTGGCTCGTACTGGGATGTGTTTGCCTGCTGCCGCTTGCGGCCGGCGCGCAATGGCAATGGATCGACAAGAACGGCAAGAAGGTGTTCAGCGACCAGGCACCGCCACCCGACGTGCCCGAAAAAAACATCCTGCGCCGCTCGGGTACGCCCCCACCGCGCGGCGGCTTGACGCAACCCCCTGCCGAAGCCGATGCGCCCGAGACTTCCAAGCCGCGCGAACAGGCGGCAGCGCCCAAGCCATCGGGCGTCGACAAGGAACTCGAGGAGAAAACAAAGAAGGCGCAGGCTGAAGAAAAAGCCAAGCAGGCCGCCGAGGCTGAGAAGAACGCCAAGGTCAAGGCCGACAACTGCGATCGCGCCCGCCAGGGCAAGGCGACCTTCGACAGCGGCATCCGCGTAGCCAAGGTCAATGCCAAGGGCGAGCGCGAGATCATGGACGACGCCGCACGTGCCGCGGAGCAGAAGCGGCTCCAGTCGATCATCGAAAGCGACTGCAAGTAGCTGTGCAGTCCCCAGGCTGGCTCAGTAGCCGGCCTTGCCGCCCTTGCGGCGGTTCGCAAAAAGCCCGGTGCCGCGCGCACCCTGCCGCTGGAAGCGCTCCCGGCGCGCCACCTTGGGATCGACGGTCAGCGGCCGGCACAGTTCGACGCGATCGCCGTCCTTAAGCGGCTGGTTCCAACCCACTTCCCTGCCCCAGATCCCAGGCGTCATCGACTTCCGCCAGTCAAGCTGCGGAAAGCGCTGCGCCAGCTCGCTGGCCTTGACGGCATCTTCCACGGTGGCATCGGGCGCCAGCCGCAGGACCTGCTCGAACACTTCGCGGGGCGCGGGCGAGCAGCTCAGCATGACTTCCATCATTGATGAATCAGGCCGTGCCGTAGACCTGCTCGGCGCGCTTGACAAAGGCTTCGACAAGGCTCGAGGCGACGGTGTCGAACACCGGCCCCACCAACGCCTGCAGTGCGAAGTTGCTGAAGCCGTAGCTCATGTGCAGCTCGACGCGGCAGGCGCGTTCGCCGGGTTCGCCCACAGGGACGAATTTCCAGAGGCCGTCCAGGTTGGAGAACGGCCCATCAACGAGCTTGAGGTGCACTTCGCGCCCCGGCACGTGGGTGTTGCGGGTGGTGAAACTCTGGTGAAGGCCGGCGAAAGCCAGACCCACTTCGGCGGTCATTCCGGCTTCGTCTTCCTCGATGACGCGGGACTTGTCGCACCAGGGCAGGAACTGCGGGTACTTCTCCACATCGATGACGAGCGCGTACATCTCTTCGGCGCTGTACCAGATGAGGACGGACTTGTTGACTGTTTTCATAGAATCGGGACAGCGTGCGCGACGGATTGTATTGAAGCCATGCGCCCCCACCTTTCCGAGCCATGGCCACCAAGAAACAAGATACCTCCTCCCGCATTGCCGACAACAAGAAGGCCGCATACAACTATTTCTTCGAAGAACGCTTCGAGGCCGGCATCGTCCTAGAAGGCTGGGAAGTCAAATCCCTGCGCGAAGGCAAGGTCCAGCTTACCGACGGCTACGTGGTGATCCGCGACGGCGAGCTGTTTGTCGTCGGCCTGCAGATCAACCCGCTCAAGAGCGCATCGACCCACGTCAACCCCGATTCCATCCGCACCAAGAAGCTGCTGCTGCACAAGGAAGAAATCCGCCGCCTGGTCGGCAAGGTCGAGCAAAAAGGCTACACGCTGGTGCCGCTCAACCTGCACTGGAAGGCCGGCAAGGTCAAACTCGAGATTGCGCTGGCCAAGGGCAAGGCCGAACACGATAAGCGCGACACCATCAAGGACCGCGAAGGCAAGCGCGAGGTCGAGCGCGCGATGAAGAGCCGCAACCGCTGATCTTTTTTGCGCGGCATGGAATAAAACGCGCGCTGCAGGCGTTTGTGCGGTGTCATCGGATCGTCGATGGCACCAACCCAGGAGTCTTTCCATGTCGCCTTTTCGCGCTTCACTCGCCGGCCTTGCCGCCGCGCTGCTGAGCAGCCTGCTCGCACTCCCCGCATTCGCCCAGCCCAAGGCCGTCGACGGCGCCTTGGTCGGCCCGAACGGCATGACGCTCTACACCTTCGACAAGGACACGGCCGGCAGCGGCAAGTCGGCCTGCAACGGCGGCTGTGCGGCCAACTGGCCGCCCTTCATGGCGACGGACAGCGACAAGCCGGCCGGCGACTACACCATCGTCACGCGCGACGACGGCAAGAAGCAATGGGCTGCCAAGGGCTGGCCGCTCTACTACTGGGCCAAGGACGCCAAGCCCGGCGACAAGACCGGCGACGGCGTCGGCGGCGCCTGGAAAACCGCCAAGCCCTGAACACGACCGCACCGCCTGCCCTCCCGTGGACGCCCGCCTCCTGGCCGAACAGATCCCAAGCCTGCGCCGCTATGCGCGCGCGCTCACGGGCAATGCGTGGGCGGCCGACGACCTCGTGCAGGACACGCTCGAGCGCGCCTGTGGCAAGTGGCGGCTCTGGGTGGTGGGCAGCGACCTGCGCGCATGGCTGTTCACGGTCATGCACAACATCTTCGCAAGCCAGCGTCGGCGCACGCCCCCGCCGCACAGCGTCGTGCCGCTGGACGAGGTGACGCACGAGTTGCCCGGCGCCGCCGATCCGGGGCGGGACGTCGGCAACAGCCTGGACCTGCAGCGTTGCCTCATGCAGTTGCCCGAAGAGCAACGCGCCGTGCTGCTGCTGGTCACACTCGAAGACCTTTCCTATGCCGAGGTGGCCAAGGTGCTCGGTATACCCGCCGGCACCGTGATGTCGCGCCTGTCGCGTGCCCGCGCGCGGCTGCAGGAGTTGATGGACGGCGCCGCTGCACCGCACCGGCCCGGCCTGCGGCGCCTCAAGTAAGAAATTTTGCCGACCATGAACCGCCCTGCCCCGCTCCCCACCGACGACGAGTTGCATGCGCTCGTCGACGGCCAGTTGGCACCCGGCCGCAGGGCCGAGGTCGAAAATGCCGTCGAGCGCGATCCCGCCCTGGCTGAACAGGTCGCTGCATGGCGCAACCAGCGGGACGCGCTGCGCCGGCTTCATGGCGACCTGCTCGGCGAACCTGTTCCCGCGCACCTGCAGGGCGCGCTCGATCGCGGCCGCCCCCGGCAAGGCCGCTGGATGCGATGGGGCGGCATGGCGGCCGGGGTGCTGCTCGCCTTTGCCGCGGGCTGGCTCGGCAATGCCCAATGGTCGAAGCAGCAGATCGCATCGGCCCAGTTGGCCAGGGTACCGACGGTGCGCGAATTCGTGCATGACGCGTCCGTGGCGCATGCGGTCTACGCGCCCGAAAAAAGACACCCCGTCGAAGTCGCCGCCAATGAGCAGCAGCACCTCGTGCAGTGGCTGTCGAAACGCCTGGACAAGCCGCTGAAGGTGCCCGACCTGGCATCGATGGGCTACACGCTCGTCGGCGGGCGGCTCCTGCCCGGCGAAAGCGGTGCGCGCGCGCAGTTCATGTTCGAGGATGCAGCCGGCGAGCGGGTGACGCTCTATATCGGCACCCTCGACAACCGCACGGCGGCCGGCAGCGCCGCATCGCGCGAAACGGCGTTCCGCTTTGCGTCCGAAGGACCGGTGCCCAGCTTCTATTGGATGGACCAGGGCTTCGGCTATGCCGTTGCAGGCAAGCTACCGCGCGACGTTTTGCTGAAACTGGCGACGCTCGCCTACCGGGATTTGTCTTGAGCCCGGCATAAACTGCCGACTCGCGCAACCACCTGGCTTGATTTCGCGATTTATCAACTGAAGGAGAAACTGCATGAAATTGCTCAGCGCCTCGATCCTAGCGGCGGCACTGCTCGCCGGCTGCGGCGGCATGTCCAACAAGACCGCCAGCGCACCCGATGCGCCCACCCGCACCGCCGACGGCGTGCTCGTCGGACCGAACGGCATGACGCTCTACACCTTCGCCCGCGATACGCCCGGTGCCGGCACCTCCGCCTGCAACGCGCAGTGCGCCGCCAACTGGCCCCCGCTTTCCGTGGCCGAGACCGCCAAGCCCATGGGCGGCTACACCATCATCGTGCGCGAAGACGGCAAGAAACAGTGGGCCTACAAGGGCGCTCCGCTCTACTACTGGACCAAGGACAGCAAGCCCGGAGACAAGACCGGCGACGGCGTCCTGAATGGCGCCTGGAAGGTCGCGCGTCCCTGATCGGGCGTTTGCTGAACGCAAAAGGCCTCGGCGAATGCCGAGGCCTTTTTCTTTTGGGCTTTGCCTCGGTGAGCTAGTGCGCGCTGGGAAGCGCTTCGTCAGCGACGGCGGCCCGGCGGCCGCGCATCGCCAGCAACTCGTTGAACACCAGCGCGCCAATGACCAGCGCACCGCCGGTCAGCACGCTCGCGGCGGGTTCTTCGCCCGCGCCGAGCCAGGCCAGCGCTATGCCGAAGATCACCTCGAGCAATGCGAGCAGGGCCACCTCGGGCGCCTTGAGCACCCGCGCGCAAAGCACCGAAAGCACGCACGGTATCGCAAGCTGGAACACGCCCAGGAAAGCCAACAGACCGAGATCGTGCGCGGTCGCCTTGAACGGCAGCGCGAATGGCAAGGTGGCCAGCGTGCTGAGCGCGGCCCCGATGAGCACCGCGGGAACCAGGTCGATATCGCGCCCTTTGGCATGCGCATGCTGGACCACCGTCCAGTTGGTGGCGCCCGCGAGCGGCACGCACAGCGCCACCAGCGTTCCGAGCAGGGATCCGCCCGCCGCATCGCCGCCCTGCATCAGCTGCGTGCCGTACATCCACGCAATGCCCAGCCCGGCCACCACGATGGCCAGCCAGGTTCGAACGGGCAGCCGGTGACCGATGAAAAGGCGCGCGGCCAGGGCGGTGAGCAGTGGCCCGAGCGACATCGTGACCAGCACGCTGGCCGTCGAAGCCAGCGTGAGCGCCACCATGAACGCCGTGAACATCACGGTCCAGCAGAGGCCCGAGATCCAGAGCTCGCGCCCGCCGCTGCGGATCTGCGAAAACACCGCACGGCCCCGCCAGAGCGGCAGGATCACCAGCAGCGCAAGCATCGTGAAGAGGCTGCGCCAGAAAGTGATCTCGAAACTATGGGCCTGCGCGAGGTGCCGCGTGACGACGCCCGCCGTGGCCCACATCAGGGTCACGGCGACCATCAGCCACACGGCACGGCCGTGCGTCAGGCGCGGCAGCATCGGTCGACTGGGCGGCGGCGATCAGCTCGCCGTTTCGCGGCTGGCGCGCTTGCGGTCGCTTTCCTTCAGGAAACGCTTGCGCAGGCGCACGCTCTTGGGCGTGATTTCGACCAGCTCATCGTCCTCGATGAACTCGACGCCGTATTCCAGCGTGAGGTCGATCGGGGGCGTGATCTTGATCGCATCTTCCTTGCCGCTCACGCGGAAGTTGGTCAGCTGCTTCGTACGCGTGGCGTTCACCACGAGGTCGTTGTCGCGGCTGTGGATGCCGACGATCATGCCTTCGTACACCGGATCGTTGGCCTTCACGAACATGCGGCCGCGGTCGTCCAGCTTGCCCAGGGCGTAGGTGAAGATTTCACCGTCGTCCATCGAGATCAGCACGCCGTTCTTGCGGCTGCCGATGTCGCCCTTGTGCGGTTCGTAGCTGTCGAAGATGTTGCTGATGAGGCCCGAGCCGCGCGTCAGGTTCAGGAATTCGTTCGTGAAGCCGATCAGGCCGCGCGCCGGAATGCGGTACTCGAGGCGAACACGGCCGCGGCCGTCCGGTTCCATGTTGACCAACTCGCCCTTGCGCTCGCCCAGTGCCTGCATTACACCGCCCTGGTGCTGCTCTTCGATGTCGGCCGTGACTAGCTCGATGGGCTCGTGCTTCTCGCCGTTCACGGTGCGGAACACCACGCGCGGCTTCGACACTGCCATTTCGTAGCCTTCGCGGCGCATGTTTTCCAAGAGGATGGTCAGGTGCAGTTCACCGCGGCCCATCACTTCGAAAATACCTTCTTCGTCGGTTTCGTTCACGCGCAGCGCAACGTTGTGCTGCAGCTCCTTCTGCAGGCGGTCCCAGATCTGGCGGCTGGTAACGAACTTGCCTTCGCGTCCGGCCAGCGGGCTGGTGTTCACGCAGAAGTTCATGGTCAGGGTCGGCTCGTCGACCTTGAGCATGGGCAGCGGTGCGGGCTTGTCCTTGTCGGTCACGGTGACGCCGATGCCGATGTCGGTGATGCCGTTGATCAGCACGATTTCGCCGGGGCCAGCTTCAGTCGATTGCACGCGGTCCAGGCCTTGGAAGGTCAGCACCTGGTTGACGCGGCCCTTGACGGTCTTGCCGTCCGGACCTTCCATGACCAGCACGTCCGTCATGGGCCGGAGCGTGCCCTGGCTGATGCGGCCCACGCCGATTCGGCCGACGAAGGTCGAGAAGTCGAGGGCGGAAATCTGCAGCTGCAGCGGCGCGTTCGGGTCACCCTTTTGCGATGGAACGTGCTTCAAGATGGTGTTGAACAGGGCCGACATGTCGGGGCCCCACTGTTCACCGGGTGCGCCTTCTTCCAGCGACGACCAGCCGTTGATGCCGGAGGCATACACCACGGGGAAGTCGAGCTGTTCGTCGGTTGCGCCGAGCTTGTCGAACAGGTCGAAGGCGGCGTTGACCACCTTGTCCGGATTCGCGCCCGGCTTGTCGACCTTGTTCACGACCAGGATGGGCTTGAGGCCGAGGGCCAGCGCCTTCTTGGTCACGAAGCGCGTCTGCGGCATCGGGCCTTCCTGCGCGTCGATCAGCAGCACCACGCCGTCGACCATCGACAGCGCGCGTTCCACTTCACCGCCGAAGTCCGCGTGGCCCGGGGTGTCGACGATGTTGATGTGCGTGCCTTCCCAGGTCACGGCGCAGTTCTTGGCCAGGATCGTGATGCCACGTTCCTTTTCGATCGCGTTGTTGTCCATCACCGTGTCGACCACTTTCTCGTGCTCGGCAAAGGTGCCCGACTGCCGCAGCAGCTGGTCAACCATCGTGGTCTTGCCATGGTCCACGTGGGCAATGATGGCGATATTGCGGATTTGCTTGGTACTCATGGTGTCGCTTCGCTCTGTTGTGCGTTCAAAAGAATTTGCTGGATTTCGATGGGGTTCAGCAAGCGCCCCGGAATCAATTCGTTGGCCGTGATGTGGGCCGTTCCCAGAAAGGCCGGCGGCTCGGCGCCGAACACCGCCACCTGGCCGGCATCGGCCCAGTCGCCCCTGCGGCGCAGGCCCGAGAGAAAACGTGCCGCATCTTCGTTGCCGAGCGTGACGCGGCTGTGGCCGTCCACAAGGGACTCGGCAGGCAGGAGCCGTGCCAGGCGCTCGTCCTCGTCCATGGCTTCGAGCGCCTCGAGCGTGACGCATTGCGCCTCGCCAAAACCGCCGGTGGCCGTGCGGCGCAGCGAGGTCAGGTGCGCGCCGCAGCCCAGTGCCTCGCCGATGTCTTCGCCCAGCGTGCGGATGTAGGTGCCCTTGCTCACGGTCGCAACGATGCGCAGCGAGACGTCGTCGGTCCGGCGCACTGAAAGCTTATGGATCACGACATCGCGCGGCGCGCGCTCGATCTCGATGCCTTCGCGGGCGTACTCGTACAGCGCCTTGCCGTCTTTCTTTAGCGCGCTGTGCATCGGCGGCACCTGACGGATCGGCCCGGTGAACTGTGCCTCGACGCGGGCCAGGTCTTCAGGCGTGACCTGCACCGGGCGTTCGGCGATCACCTCGCCCTCGGCATCGCCGGTGGCCGTCTTGATGCCCAGGCGCGCCGTGGCCTCGTAGGTCTTGTCGGCGTCGAGGTGCAGCTGACTGAACTTGGTGGCCGCGCCGAAGCACAGCGGCAAAACGCCGGTGGCCAGCGGATCGAGCGTGCCGGTATGGCCTGCTTTTTCGGCGCGCAGCAACCACTTGGCCTTTTGCAAGGCCTGGTTGCTGGAGAGTCCCAGCGGCTTGTCGAGCAACAACACCCCATGCACAGGGCGCCGCTGCACCCTTGTGCGTGGCGCATTCATCGCTAGTCGTCTTTCGAACGCGAAGCGACAGCCTGCGCGATGAGCGCATTCATGTCGGCCGCACGCTCGGTGGTGCGATCGAACAGGAAGTGCAGCGTCGGCACGGTGTGGATATGCAGGCGCTTGAACAGGCCGTTGCGCAGGAACCCCGCGGCCTGGTTCAGCGCTTCGGTGGTCTCGGCCACGTCACCCGTGAGCATGCTGAAGTAGACCTTCGCATGCGCATAGTCGGGCGTGACCTCGACCGCCTGGATCGTGACCATGCCCACGCGCGGGTCCTTCAACTCGCGCGCGATCAGCTCCGTCAGATCCCGCTGGATCTGGTCGGCAACCTTGAACGCGCGGTTGGGGGCGGCGGCTTTTCTTTTCGGCATGGACTCTCTCGCATCGAACGCTTACAGCGTCCGGGCGATTTCCTTGATCTCGAAGAATTCCAACTGATCACCTTCTTTGATGTCGTTGTAGTTCTTGAGCTTGATACCGCACTCGAAGCCTTCGCGCACTTCGCGGACGTCGTCCTTCATGCGCTTGATCGAGTCGACTTCGCCGGTGTAGATCACCACGTTGTCGCGCAGCAGGCGGAAATGCGCGCTGCGGTTGACCGAACCCGAGGTGATGTACGAACCCGCGACCGTACCGATCTTGGAGGCCACGAACACCGTGCGGATCTCGGCCGAGCCGATGATTTCCTCGCGGCGCTCCGGTGCCAGCATGCCCGACATCGCGACCTTGATCTCGTCCACGGCGTCGTAAATGATGCTGTAGTAGTTCAGCTGCACGCCATTGCCTTCGGCCAGCTTGCGCGCACCGGCATCGGCACGCACGTTGAAGCCGATCACGAGCGCCTTCGAAGCGATGGCCAGGTTGATGTCGCTTTCGCTGATACCACCCACGCCGGCGTACACGATCTGCACCTTGACCTCTTCGGTCGCCAGCTTGAGCAGCGACTGGGCCAGCGCTTCCTGCGAGCCCTGCACGTCGGCCTTGATGATGATGCGCAGCGTCTGCACTTCGCCAGCCGAAAGGTCGGTGAACATGTTCTGCAGGTTCGCAGCCTGGGCCTTCGCCAGCTTGGTGTTGCGGAACTTGCCGGCACGGTAAGTGGCGATTTCGCGCGCACGGCGCTCGTCGCTCATCACCATGAACTCGTCGCCCGCCTGCGGAACTTCGGTCAAGCCCTGGATCTCGACCGGGATCGACGGACCGGCCGACTTGATGGTCCTGCCGTCTTCGTCGAGCATGGCGCGAACGCGGCCGTAGGTCGAGCCCGCCAGCACCACATCGCCGGTCTTGAGCGTGCCGGATTGCACCAGCACGGTAGCGACCGGCCCGCGGCCCTTGTCGAGCTGGGCTTCGATGACCAGGCCCTTGGCGGCGGCATCCACCGGCGCCTTGAGTTCCAGCACTTCGGCCTGCAGCAGCACCTGCTCCAGCAGGTCGTCGATGCCCTGGCCCGTCTTGGCGGACACCGGCACGAACGGCACGTCGCCGCCGTACTCTTCGGGCACGACCTCTTCGGCCACCAGTTCCTGCTTCACGCGGTCCGGGCTGGCGTCGGGCTTGTCGATCTTGTTGATCGCAACCACGATCGGCACACCGGCAGCCTTGGCGTGCTTGATGGCTTCCTTGGTCTGGGGCATGACGCCGTCGTCGGCGGCCACCACCAGGATGACGATGTCGGTGGCCTGCGCACCGCGGGCACGCATGGCCGTGAAAGCCTCGTGACCCGGAGTGTCGAGGAACGACACCATGCCGCGTTCGGTCTGCACATGGTAGGCACCGATGTGCTGCGTGATGCCGCCGGCTTCGCCCGCAGCCACCTTGGCGCGGCGGATGTAGTCCAGCAGCGAGGTCTTGCCGTGGTCGACGTGGCCCATGACGGTCACGACCGGTGCGCGCGGCAGGGCTTCGGCGGTTTGCGCCGACACGTCCTCGTCGGTGAAGGCTTCGGGATCGTCCAGCGCGGCAACGACCGCGTTGTGGCCCATTTCCTCCACCAGGATCATGGCGGTGTCTTGGTCCAGCGACTGGTTGATGGTCGCCATCTGGCCCAGCTTCATGAGCTGCTTGATGACTTCCTGCGCCTTGACGGCCATCTTGTGCGCGAGCTCGGCCACCGTGATGGTCTCGGGCACGTGCACTTCGAGAATGCGCGCCTCGACCGGTGCGGCCTGCACATGCTCTTCGTGGCCTCCGCGGTCGTTGCTGCCACGGCGGCCGCGCGGGCCTCCGCGCCAGTTGCCGCGGCCGACACCACCGCTGGCATCGCCGCGGGTCTTGATTTCTTTCTTCTTGGCAGGATCGCCAGCCCAGCTCGACGAGAGCTTGGCCGACTTGACTTCCTTGCCGGCACCTGCGGCGCCAGGCGCTGCGGGAGCTCCCGGTGCGGCAGGCGCGCCGGGGCGCGCGGCAGGGGCAGCGGGCTTGTGCAGCGTGCCCTTGACCGCGGCCTTTTCGGGCTGCGGCTTCTCGGGCGCCTTATGCGGCACCAGCACGCGGGCCGGTGCGTTCATCATGGCGCGAATGGCTTCGGCTTCGGCGAGTGCCTTGCGGCGACGCTCGTCGAGATCCTTGGCGCGGGCGGCTTCTTCGTCGGCACGGGCCTTAGATTCGGCGGCGGCCTTGGCCTTGGCGTCTTCCTTGGCTTGCGTGGCTGCGGTTTGCGCAGCCAGCTTGGTGTCGGCTGCTTGCTGTTCGGCGGCGGCTTCAGCGGCTGCGGCAGGCGCGGCGACCGGCTTGGCCACTTCCTTCGCCGGTGCGGCGGCGGCTGCGGCAGCGGCCTTCTTCTCGGCGGCGACGCGGGCAGCTTCCTGCTCGGCCTGTTCGGCGCGCTCGGCCTTCTCGGCCTGCTCGCGTTCGCGCGCTTCGGCTTCCTCGCGCAAGCGGCGCTTCTCCACCAGTTCTTCTTCCTGGCGGCGGATCAGCTCGGCCTGGCGGCGCGCCTCTTCCTCGCGGCGGGCCAGTTCGGCTTCGTCGATGCGGGGTGCGGCGGGCGCCGCGGCGGGGGCTTCGGCTACCTGTTGCGATTCAGGCACCGCGGGATGCCCGTCATCGCGCTGGATGAAGGTGCGCTTCTTGCGCACCTCGACCTGGATGGTGCGGGCGCGGCCGGTGGCGTCGGCCTGCTTGATCTCGCTGGTCGACTTTTTGGTCAGCGTGATTTTCTTGCGCTCGGGCTCGGCGGTGCCGTGGCTGGCCTTGAGAAAGCCGAGCAGGCGCTGCTTGTCAGCCTCGGTGAGTGCATCGGTGGGTGCCGCTTTGGGCACGCCTGCGCTCTTGAGCTGGTCAAGCAAGGTTTCGGGAGTCTTCTTGAGCTCGTTCGCGAACTCGGCGACAGTGGTACTGGACATATTGGTTTCGTGCCTCCATGACCATCACTCTTGGCCGGCGAACCAATGTTCGCGGGCTTTCAAGATGAGGGCTTTGGCGTCATCGGCGCTGTGGCCGGTGATCTCGGTGAGTTCATCGACCGCGAGGTCGGCGAGGTCGTCGCGGGTGTGCACACCCGCCTCGGCCAGCTTGGGAATCAGCTCGGGGTCGAGGCCTTCGAGGTCGCGCAGATTCTGCGAGACGGTCTCGACGCCCTCTTCCTTGGCGATTTCCATGGTCAGCAGCGCATCCTTGGCGCGCGAACGAAGCTCGTTGATCGTGTCTTCGTCGAAGGCTTCGATCTCCAGCATTTCGGAGATCGGCACATAGGCCACTTCTTCGAGGCTGTTGAAGCCTTCGGAGATCAGGATGTCGGCGATTTCCTCGTCGACGTCGAGCTTTTCCATGAACAGCTTGCGGCTGGCGTCGGTTTCGCTCGCCTGCTTCTGGGCCGATTCATTGGCGTCCATGATGTTGATCTTCCAGCCGGTCAGGTCGGAGGCGAGCCTCACGTTCTGGCCGCCGCGGCCGATGGCGATGGCGAGGTTTTCCTCGTCGACCACCACGTCCATGGCGTGCTTTTCTTCATCGACGACGATGGAAGACACGTTGGCCGGGGCCAGCGCACCAATCACGAACTGCGCCGGGTCTTCGCTCCACAGCACGATGTCCACGCGCTCGCCGGCGAGCTCGTTGGTCACGGCGTTGACGCGGGTGCCGCGCACGCCGACGCAGGTGCCGATCGGGTCGACACGCTTGTCGTGCGAGAGCACGGCGATCTTGGCGCGCGAACCGGGATCGCGGGCGCAGCTCTTGATTTCGAGCAGGCCTTGCTCGATCTCGGGCACTTCCTGGCGGAACAGCTCGATCATGAACTCGGGCGCCGAGCGCGACAGGATGATCGGCGCGCCGCGCAGCGTCAGGTCGACCTCCATGATCATGGCCCGCACGCGGTCGCCGTTGCGCAGGTTTTCCTTGGCGATCATCTCGCTGCGGCGCAGGCGTCCTTCGACGCGGCCGGCCTCCACGATGATGTCGCCCTTGTCCAGGCGCTTGACGGTGCCCACGAAGATCTTGTCGCCGCGCGACATGAAGTCGTTCAGGAGCATCTCGCGCTCAGCGTCGCGGATCTTCTGCAGGATCACCTGCTTGGCGGCCATGGCGCCGATGCGGCCGATCGGCACCGAGTCCACCGCTTCCTCGATGTACTCGTCCACCTCGATGTCGGGCATTTCTTCCTTGGCTTCGAACAGGAGGATTTCCTGGTCGGGCAGCTGCAGGCCGGCCTCGTCCGGAACGACGTGCCAGCGGCGGAAGGTTTCGTAGTCGCCGCTGTCGCGGTCCACCGACACGCGGATGTCCACGTCGCCCGGATAGAGCTTCTTGGTGGCTTGCGCCAGTGCGGATTCGACCGCGCCGAAGACCACGTCGCGCTCGACGTTCTTCTCTCGCGAGATCGCATCCACCAACATCAACATTTCGCGATTCATGCCACCACTCCTCTGTTCAGTCCGGAACATTCGTTCCGTCGTCAATATCCGAAAAACCCGGTTGGGTTTTGGCCCTGCGGCCCTTGAAATCCACAATGGGCGCAAGCCGCGCGTCGCGCAGCTCGTCCAAAGCGAAGCCGAGCGCATGCAACTTCGCAGGCGCGCGCTTCTTGCTCACTTTTTGTCCAGGCTTCGGCTCGGGCGCATCGCTCCAGACGATTTGCCAGCCCGGAGCCGCATCGGCCCCTGGTGCCTTTTCAGCACGCTCCAGCGTGCCGCGAAACTTCTTGCGGTTGGCGGACACCTGCCCCGCCGCCGCGGCACCCATGGGCGCCTTGAGCGTGATGTCGACCACCTCGCCGACGAAACGCTCGAAATCCTGCTCATTGCGAAGCGGACGGTCAATACCCGGCGAGGAAACCTCGAGCCGCTTGTAATCGACACCATCGACCTCGAGCGTGAACTGCAGCTGCCGCGTGACCTTTTCGCAATCCTCGACGGTCACGAAGGGCTCGGGAACGCCTGCAGCCACAGCTTCCGAGGTGGGGGCTGTCCAGGGCAAATCAATCGTGACGCGCAGCAATCCCCCGGCCGATCTTTCGATCTCGACCAGGTCGTAGCCGAGTCCGGCCACGGTTTGTTCCACTGTCTGCTGCAATGCCACGTGTTTGAAAACGCCTTGTATAAATGCTTATGCGTGCCACCCGCCCGCCACGGGTGCCACGCATCGAGAATGCATAGACCAAAAAAAACGGGCGGTTGGTACCCGCCCGTTTGGTCGTGAGCCTCGAATTATATGCTATTCGTGTGAGAAATGAAGGGCCCTTGACGCTCAGTTGCCTGTTATGCGGCGAGATTTCGACCACACCAGCGCAAACAGCACGGCTCCCAACGCCAGGGCTGCGGCCGCGACGAGCAGCGGCAACTGGAAGGAGCCGGTTCGCTGGGCCAGCGGCGCGGCAAAAAGCGGGCCGATGATCTGCCCGACGCCGTAGGAAGCCGTGGCGTAGCCGATCAGCCCGGCGGCGGCGTTCCCCCGAAGCCGCCGCGCATCCCGCATCGCAAAAAGGGTGATGGCCGTGAATGGCATGCCGAGCAGGAGGCTGCCCAGCGCAAATCCTGCAATGGTGGGCCAAGCCACCGACAGCAGCACACCCAGCGCCTGCAGCGCATAGGCCGCTGCCAGCAGCAGCCGGTTGTCCCAGTGAAGCGGTGCGCGCGCGCCGATCAGGGCGCCCGGGATGATCGCCAATCCGAAAAGCGGCCAAAAGAAATCGGGCCACGGCGAGCCGGGCAGCGCCTGCCGGGCGATTACGGGCAGGAAGGTCGCCGTGATGATGTAGCCGAAGCCGGCCAGGCCGTAGAGCGCGACCAGCCAGACTGCGTCGCCGCGCGCGGAAGCCGAGCCCGGCGAACCCGCCGCGGCGGCGCCGGGTGCCGTGGAACCGGCCGGGCCAAGGGTTTCGCCGTCGTCGAACACCCGCCAGATGGCCGCCACCAGCACCACCGCCAGCAAGCCGAGCCCGATCCAGCCCGCCTCGGAACCCCAGCGTCCCAGGGCGCCGCCCAGAAGTCCGGTCATCGCAATACCGATGCCGGGTCCGGTGTAGATGACGCCGGCCAGCGCCGGAGAATGGGTCTCGGCCAAACGGCGCAATCCCCATCCCGATGCAAAAACGAAGACCCAGGCGCTCATCACGCCGGCGGCCGCCCGCAGGACGCCCCAACTCGTGAAGCTGTGGAGCACGCCCATGCCGACCAGCAGCACCGCCGTGGCGGCCAGTCCGCCGCGCACCATGGTCTTCGCCTTGATGCCGATTGCGGCGCAACTGACCGCGCCCAGAAAGTAGCCCAGGTAGTTGAGCGATGCCAGCACGCCGCCCGCCTCGAGCTGGAGCTTTCCCTCGTGCAGCATGATGGGCAGCATGGGGGTGAAGGCAAAGCGCCCCAGCCCCATCGCTACCGCCAAGGTGACCATGCAGGCCAGTGCCGCGCGCCAGGCCCCGCGCCGGTCTTGTCCGATTCCCGACATTATTCTGAATTCCGTTGTTCTATTCCAGCAGCGCGGCGGCCACCAGTTTCTTTGCATAGGGATGCTCGGGCGCATCGAGCACGCGCTCGACAGGGCCGGCTTCAAGAATGGCGCCGTCCTTCATCACGATGACCTGGTGCGCCATGGCGCGGATCACTTCGACGTCGTGGGTGATGAGCAGATAGCTCAGGCCGCGCTCGCGCTGCAGGCGCTGCAGCAGCCCGAGCACCTGCTTCTGGATCGTCACGTCGAGCGCGCTGGTGGGCTCGTCGAGCACCAGCAGTTGCGGATCGACGATGAGCGCGCGCGCAATCGCAAGGCGCTGGCGCTGCCCGCCGGAAAACTCGTGCGGGTAGCGTTCGAGCAGCGACGGAAACTGCGCCTCGCTCAAGCCGACGTCGGCCAGCGCTGCCAGGGCGCGAGCGCGGCGTTGCTCGGTGCCGAGTTCGGGCGCGTGCACGCGCAGTCCTTCGCCCACGATCTGCTCGACCGTCATGCGCGGCGAGAGCGAGGAAAAGGGATCCTGGAAAACCACCTGCATGACCCGGCGCAAGGCCAGGTCGGACGCTCGATCGACTGCCCAGCCCTTGCCATCCACCTTTAGCGCGCCACGGAACTTCAGCAATCCCAGGGCGGCCAGCGCCAGCGTCGACTTGCCCGATCCGGATTCGCCGACCACGCCCAGCGTTTCGCCCGGGACGATGCGGAAATCGGCGTTCTGCACCGCGATGAACTCGCCCTTTCGAAACCAGCCAGCAACGCCCGGACGGGGTACGGGATAGCTCACCCTCAGGCCCGTGGCCTCCAGCACTGGCCGCGCACCGGCGCCTCCAGCCACGGCGCCGACGTTGCGCTCGGGATGGCTGTCGATCAGCTTGCGGGTGTAGGCGTGCTGCGGGGCTTTGAACACCGTGGCCACGTCGCCCTGCTCGACGATGCGGCCGTCTTCCATCACCGCCACCCGGTCGGCGAACCGGCGCACGAGGTTCAGGTCGTGGGTGATCAGGAGCACGGCCATGCCGTGCTTGCGCTGCAGGTCGGCCAGCAGGTCGAGGATCTGCGCACGCACCGTCACGTCCAGCGCCGTGGTCGGCTCGTCGGCCAGCAGCAGGCGCGGCTTGCAAGCCAGAGCCATGGCGATCATGGCGCGCTGGCGCTGACCGCCGGAAAGCTGGTGCGGGAACGCCCTCGCCCGCCGCTCGGGCTCCGGGATGCCGGTGTCGGCGAGCAAGCTGACGGCGGCGGCCTGCGCGTCGCGCGCCGAGAGCCCTTCGTGCAATTCGAGCACCTCGGCAATCTGGTCGCCGACGGTGTAGAGCGCGTTGAGCGCGGTCATCGGCTCCTGGAAGATCATTGCGATCTCCTTGCCCCGAATGCCGCGCAGTTCCCGCTCCGGAATCGACAGCAGGTCGCGCGCATTCGAAGCGGCCTGGGCCTCGAACAGCTTCGCAACCCCCGCGAGGTCGGCGTTCTGCGCAAGGCGCAGCAGCGCCAACGCCGTGACGGTCTTGCCCGAACCCGACTCGCCAACCAGCGCGAGTTTTTCGCCGGCGGCAATGTGGAAGTCGATGCCGTGCACCACCTCCTTACCGCCAAAGCCGACGCGCAGGCCCTTGACGTCCAGCAGCGGCTGATGAGGTGTCGTCAATGCGCTCACTTGTCGGCCTTCCGCGGATCGAGCGCATCGCGCAGCGCGTCGCCCATGAAAGTGAGGAGCATCAGCGTGACAACCAGCACCCCGAAGGTGGACAACGATATCCACCAGGCATCGATATTGGCCTTGCCCTGGCTCAGAAGCTCGCCGAGCGACGGCGTCCCAGGCGGCACGCCAAGACCCAGGAAGTCGAGCGAAGTGAGCGCCAGGATGGCCGCGCTCATGCGGAACGGCAGGAAGGTGACCACCGGCACCATGCTGTTGGGCAGGATGTGGCGCCACATGATTTGCAGGTTGCCGACGCCCAGCGCGCGGGCGGCGCGCACGTAGTCCATCTGCCGGTTGCGCAGGAACTCGGCGCGCACGTAGTCCGACAGGCCCATCCATCCGAAAAGGCTCAGCAGGATCAGCAACAGCGCCACGCTTGGCGAAAAGATCGCACTGAAAATGATCAGCAGGTAGAGCTCGGGCATGGAGTTCCATATCTCGATGAAGCGCTGGAATGCGAGGTCGGTCTTTCCGCCGAAGAAGCCCTGGACGGCCCCCGTCACGATGCCCAGCACCACGCCGATCACGGTCAGTGCCAGCGCGAACAGCACGCTCACGCGAAAGCCGTAGATCAATTGCGCCAGCAGGTCGCGGCCGCGGTCGTCGGTGCCGAAAAAGTTGTCACGCGACGGCGCCGCCGGATTCGGGAACTTGGCAAAGTAGTTGAGTGTTTGCGGGCCGTAGGGGTTCGGCGCATAGATGGCCCAGTTTTTCCCCGCCGTGATCCGCTCGCGGATGAACGGGTCGAGGTAGTCGGCGGGCGTCTCGAAGTCGCCGCCGAAGGTCTTCTCGGGATAGTCACGCAGCACGGGAAAGTAGGTTTGCCCGTCGTAGCGCACGACGAGCGGCTTGTCCGTGGACAGCACCTCCGCGAAAAGACTCAAGACGACGAGCACCGTGAAGAGAACGAGGCTCCAGAAGCCGAGCGGATTGCGGCGGAACCGGCGCCAGGCACGGCGCCAGGGGCTCAGTGAAACGGGTGGCACGTCAGTCAAATTTCACCCTTGGGTCGACCCAGACGTAGCAGAGGTCGGAAATGAGCTTGGTCAAGAGGCCGATCAGCGTGAACAGGTAAAGCGTGCCCAGCACCACGGGATAGTCGCGCCGGATCACGCTCTCGTAGCTCAAGAGGCCGAGCCCATCGAGCGAGAACAGCGTCTCGATCAGCAGCGAGCCCGTGAAGAAGGCGCCGATGAAGGCCGCCGGAAATCCCGTGATGATCGGAATCAGGGCGTTGCGGAAGATGTGCTTCCAGAGCACTTGCCGTTCGGCCAGGCCCTTCGCGCGCGCGGTCAGCACATATTGCTTTCGGATTTCTTCCAGAAACGAATTCTTGGTGAGCATGGCCGTCACGGCGAAGCTGCCGAGCACCATTGCGGTCACGGGCAGCGCGATGTGCCAGAGATAGTCGACGATCTTCGCGCCCCAGCTGAGCGTTTCCCAGTTGGCGGAGGTCAGTCCGCGCAGCGGAAACCATTGCAGTTGCCCACCGAAGATCACGAGCAGCGCCACGCCCAGCACAAAGCCGGGGATCGCGTAGCCGACCAGTACGATGAGCGTGGTGATGAAGTCGAAACGCGAACCCGCCCGCACCGCCTTCGCCACGCCGAGCGGCACCGCGATCAGGTAGCTGATGAAGAAGGTCCACAGGCCCAGGCTGATCGAAACCGGCAGCTTCTCCTTGACCAGGTCCCACACCGCCTTGCGCTGGTAAAAGCTCTGGCCCAGGTCGAGCTTGGCGAACGACTTGAGCATTTGCCAGAAGCGCTCGTGCGCCGGCTTGTCGAAACCATAGAGCGCCTTGATCTCCGCAATGCGTTCTGGCGGCAGCCCCTGCCGCCCGCGATAGCCGGCCCCGCTGCTCGCCGCGCGCTCGCCACCGGAATCGCGGCCCTGCAGTTGCGACACCATCTGCTCGACCGGTCCGCCCGGTACGAACTGGATGACCACGAAGGTCAGCAGCAGAACGCCGAGCAGCGTGGGGACCATCAGGAGCAGGCGTTTGAGGATGTAGCTGGCCATGGCGTGCGCGATTTTCTATTTGTTCGAGGGCGACGCCCACCAGGTGGTCATCGCCCAAGCGTCGGCCTGGTAATACGGCGGAACGACATCGGGCAGTACAAAGGGCCGTGGCCGGTAGCCGACCAGGAAGGCGCTCCCGTAGTACTGCGGGATCGAGTAGTAGCCGTGCGACAGCACGCGATCGAGCGCGCGCACCGCCGTGCGCAGTTCGGGCCTGGTTGTGGCACTGAGCACCTTCTGCACCAACGCGTCGACGGCCGGATCGGCAATGCCCCAGATATTGGAGGAGCCATTGGTCTCGGCCGCCTTGGACCCGAAGAAGTCGAGCAACTCGCCTCCGGGCGCGGTACTGCCCGACAAGCGCACGCTGGTCATCTCGAAGTCGAAATTGTCCATCCGCTGCTGCGACAGCGAGAAATCGACGGTGCGAAAGCGCATCTCGATGCCAAGCTTCTGCAACGCGCTCTGGAACGGTGTCGCAACCCGGATGAGCGAGGGCTGGTCGTTCAGAAACTCGATGGTGAACGGCTCGTTCTTGGCATTGCGCAGCGCGCCATCGCGGTAGGTCCAGCCCGCCTCGGCCAGCAGCGCCCTTGCGCGGCGCAGGTTCTCACGCAGGCTGCCTGGCGGCGCGGTGCTGGGCGAGATCACGGCCGGTCCGAAGACTTCGGGGCGCAGCTTGTCACGCAACGGTTCGAGCAGCGCCAGCTCGTCGGGTTTTGGCAAGCCTTCGGCGTGGAACTCGCTGTTGGGGAAATAACCCTGTACGCGCGTGTAGAGCCCGTAGAACAGCTGGCGGTTGAGCCATTCGAAATCCATCGCCAGCCCGATGGCCTGGCGCACCCGCACATCCTTGAACTTGTCCTTGCGAAGGTTGAATACGTAGCCCTGGAAATCGCCGGGGTTCCGGGTTTCGAAAGCGCGCTTCACGAGTTCGCCGCTGTCGAATTGCTTGCCCTTGTATTGGCGCGCCCAGTTGCGCGAAGTGAACTCGCGCATGAAGTCGAATTCACCGGCCTTGAGTCCCTCGAAGCGGGAAGTCTCGTCCAGGTAGTTCTTGAAGGAGACCCGGTCGAAATTGAACTGCCCCCGGCGCGCCGGCAGCTCGGCGCCCCAATAGCGCGGGTCTCGCACATAGGTGATGTCTCGGCCCAGCCGCGCGCTCGCGGGCTTGTAGGGGCCGGAGGCAATCGGCACCTCGCTGATGATCTGGTCGAAAGGCTTGCCGCCGCCCCAGGCGCGGCTGAACACGGCCATGCCGCCGACCACCAGAGGCAGCTCCGGATTGGGCCTTGCGAACTCGAATCGCACGGTGCGCTCGTCAAGTGCGCGCACGCCCTTCACCTCGGCATAGATCGTTCGGAACTGGGGCGCTGCCAGCTTGCTATTGAGCGTTTCGAAGGAATACACCACGTCGGCAGCCAGCACCGGCGAGCCGTCGTTGAAACGCGCCTCGGGATTGAGCCGGAATGTGGCGGAAAGCTTGTCCGCTGGCACCTCGACGTCTTCAGCCAGCAGGCCATAGGCGGTGGTCGGCTCCTCCGAGTTGCCTGCGAGCAGGGTTTCGAACACCAGCACGCCCAGCCCGTAGGGCGCCGTGCCCTTGAGGGTGAACGGGTTGAATTTGTCGAAGTTGGTTGGCCGCGTCGGCGGCACCATGCGGATTTCTCCGCCCTTGGGCGCATTCGGGTTCACATAGCTGAAATGCGTGAAGCCGGGCGGATACTTGACATCGCCGAACTGCGCATAGGCATGGGCGGCCCATGAAGGAGCCGCCCAGAGCATCAGGAGAAAAAGCAGCCAAGCCCGCATGCGAGAATTCTGCCCAAGATTTTCACGAGGCAACTTCATGGGCTTTCTTTCCGGCAAAAAACTGTTGATCACCGGCGTGTTGAGCAATCGCTCCATCGCCTACGGCATTGCCAAGGCGTGTCACGAGCAGGGCGCCGAGCTTGCTTTCAGCTATGTCGGCGAGCGATTCAAGGACCGTATCACCGAATTCGCCGCGGACTTCGGCTCCAAGCTCATTTTTGACTGTGACGTGGGCGACGACGCGCAGATCGACAAGCTCTTCGCCGATCTGGCGCAGGTCTGGCCCAAGTTCGACGGCTTCGTGCACAGCATCGGGTTTGCGCCCCGCGAGGCGATCTCGGGCGACTTCCTCGAAGGGCTGTCGCGCGAGGGCTTCAAGATTGCGCACGACATCAGCGCCTACAGCTTCCCCGCCATGGCTAAGGCCGCCCTGCCCTACCTCAACGACAAGGCCGCGCTGCTGACGCTGACCTACCTGGGCGCCGAACGCGCACTGCCCAACTACAACACCATGGGCCTGGCCAAGGCCTCGCTAGAGGCTTCGGTGCGCTACACCGCGGCTTCGCTCGGCCCCAAGGGCATGCGCGTCAACGGAATCAGCGCAGGCCCGATCAAGACGCTGGCAGCCAGCGGCATCAAGGGTTTCGGCAAGATGCTGTCCGCCGTGGCCGAGGCTTCGCCGATCCGCCGTAACGTGACCATCGAGGAAGTCGGAAACGTGGCCGCCTTTCTGCTGAGCGACCTGGCCAGCGGCGTGAGCGCCGAGATCACCTACGTGGACGGCGGCTTCAGCAACGTCGTCGCGGGCATGGGCGAATAAGGTGCGCCTCCCCTGCGTCTTCCGCAGAACATTGCGTCTTCATCGATTGACGGCCGCGGCTTGCTGACCCGACGTGTCCTTTTGCTTGCCGGGCTCGGCGCGCTCGCGGCCCGCATCGCCACGGCGCGCGAGGGTGCGCCGGCGCTGATGCTGGCCGAGGTCTACCGCCCGGGCATGCCGCTGGCCGATTACTGGGTCAGTGAAAAATACGACGGGGTTCGTGGCTACTGGGACGGCAAGCGCCTTTGGACGCGAGGCGGCGAACCGGTGATGGCGCCCGCCTGGTTCACCGCGAAGCTGCCGGAGCAGCCGCTCGATGGAGAGCTCTGGGCCGGACGAGGCCAGTTTGCGCATGCCGTCTCGGCGGTGCGGAGCCACACCCCCAACGATCCGGCCTGGCACAACATGCGGTTCATGGTGTTCGACCTGCCCCTGGACCGCGGCGATTTCACGGCACGGCTCGGCGCACTGCGCAAGCTGCTGCCGATCACTGATGCGCCGTGGGTGGTTGCCGTGCCGCAGGAACGCGCCACCACGCACGCCGAACTGTTGGCGCTGCTCGACAAGACCGTGAAGATGGGCGGTGAAGGCCTGATGCTGCACCGTGGCGGCTCGCTCTACCGCGCCGAGCGCAACAGCGACCTGCTCAAGGTCAAGCTCCATGACGACGCCGAGGCGCGGGTGGTCGGGCACGTTCCCGGCAAGGGACGCAACGGCGGCCGGTTGGGCGCGCTGCTGGTCGAAACGCCGGAAGGCAAGCGCTTCAAGCTGGGCAGCGGCCTGACCGACGCCGAGCGAGAGGACCCGCCCGCCATCGGAAGCTGGGTGACCTACCGCTTCAACGGCACCAACCCCGGCGGCCTGCCGCGGTTTGCCCGCTTCGTGCGGGTGCGCATCGACCTGCCTTCCTGATGCGCGGCGCGCCCACGGCGCGCACTCTCGCGCTCCCCCAGCCTATTTCTTCGGCGCAGCCACGCAGTCGGCGTAGTAGCGCTTCTTGCCGGTCTCGTCGATCCGGGCGACTAGGCCATGGATGTCGGTCTCGAAGCCCGGGCACTGGAGATTGAACTCGCGCGAGAACTTGAGGTAGTCGACGATCTTCTTGTTGAACACCTCGCCCGGGATGAGCAGCGGAATGCCCGGCGGATAAGGAGTGATCAGGCTGGTGGTGATGCGGCCTTCGAGCTCGTCGATTTCCACGCGCTCGGTCTTGCGGTGCGCAATGTGGGCATAGGCATCGCTGGGCTTCATGGCCGGCGTGAGATCGCTCAGGTACATCTCCGTGGTCAGGCGCGCGACGTCGTAGCGCGCATACAGCTGGTGGATGTGCTGACACAGGTCGCGCAGGCCGAGCCGTTCGTAGCCGGGGTGCTGCTGGCAGAACTCCGGCAGGATGCGCCACATCGGCTGGTTGCGGGCGTAGTCGTCCTTGAACTGCTGCAGCGCCGTGAGGAGCGTGTTCCAGCGGCCCTTGGTGATGCCGATGGTGAACATGATGAAGAAGCTGTAGAGCCCGGTCTTCTCCACGATCACGCCGTGCTCGGCGAGGAACTTGGTCACCACGCTGGCAGGAATGCCGGTCTCGGCAAAGTTGCCTTCCAGGTCGAGGCCGGGCGTCACGATGGTCGACTTGATCGGGTCGAGCATGTTGAAGCCGTCGGCCAACTCGCCGAAGCCGTGCCAGTTGCGCGGCGAGTTCTTGTTCTTGCCGCGCTTGGAAGTTTGGCCGTTCTTCTCGCCCGTCATGATCCAGTCTTCGGCACGGCCGATGCCTTCGTCGACGAGCTTCTCGGGGCCCCAGACCTTGAACCACCATTCATCCTTGCCGAACTCGTCTTCCACCTTGCGCATGGCGCGGCGGAAGTCGAGCGCCTCGAGAATGCTCTCTTCCACCAGCGCGGTGCCGCCGGGCGGCTCCATCATGGCGGCGGCCACGTCGCAACTTGCGATGATCGCGTACTGCGGGCTGGTGGACGAGTGCATCAGGTAGGCCTCGTTGAACAGGTCGCGGTCCAGCGCACGGTTCTGCGAGTCCTGCACCAGCACGTGGCTGGCCTGGCTGATGCCGGCCAGCAGCTTGTGCGTCGACTGGGTCGCGAACACCAGCGACTCCTTCGGCCGCACGCGGCGCTTGCCCATCGCGTGGTAGGCGCCATAGAACGGGTGGAAGGCCGCATGCGGCAGCCACGCCTCGTCGAAGTGCAGCGTGTCGACGTAGCCGTCGAGCATGCCCTTGATCGTCTCGGTGTTGTAGATCACGCCGTCGTAGGTCGACTGCGTGAGCGTCATCACACGCGGCTTGACCTTGTCGGCGTCCACGTCAGCCAGCAGCGGGTTGGCCTTGATCTTGGCCTTGATGGCGCTCTGCTCGAACTCGCTCTTGGGAATCGGGCCGATGATGCCGAAGTGGTTGCGCGTGGGCTTCATGAAGACCGGGATCGCACCGGTCATGATGATCGCGTGAAGGATCGACTTGTGACAGTTACGGTCGACCACCACCACGTCGTCCGGCGCCACCGTGTGGTGCCACACCATCTTGTTGCTGGTGCTGGTGCCGTTGGTCACGAAGAAGCAGTGGTCGGCGTTGAAGATGCGCGCCGCATTGCGCTCGCTGGCAGCCACCGGGCCGGTGTGGTCGAGCAGCTGGCCGAGTTCTTCCACCGCGTTGCAGACGTCGGCGCGCAGCATGTTCTCGCCGAAGAACTGGTGGAACATCTGTCCCACCGGGCTCTTCAGGAACGCCACGCCGCCCGAGTGGCCCGGGCAATGCCACGAGTACGAACCGTCTTCCGCGTAATCGATCAGCGCCTTGAAGAACGGCGGCTGCACGCCCTCCAGGTAGCTCTTGGCCTCGCGGATGATGTGGCGCGCCACGAATTCAGGCGTGTCCTCGAACATGTGGATGAAGCCGTGCAACTCGCGCAGGATGTCGTTCGGAATATGGCGCGACGTCTTGGTTTCGCCGTAGATGTAGATCGGCACGTCGGCGTTCTTTCGGCGCACCTCGCCGATGAAGGTGCGCAGGCTCAGCACGGCGGGATCGAGGTCGGGGCCGACCGTGAACTCCTCGTCGTCGATCGACAGGATGAAGGCGCTGGCGCGGCTTTGCTGCTGCGCGAACTGGCTAAGGTCTCCATAGCTCGTGACGCCCAGCACCTCGAAGCCCTCGCTTTCGAAGGCCTGCGCGAGCGCGCGAATACCAAGGCCCGAGGTGTTTTCGGAGCGGAAGTCCTCGTCGATGATGACGATGGGGAAGCGGAATTTCATGAGCAGGGCTCCGGACAGGCAATGAGGCGCGAGTGTACGGAATTCGGATGAACGATTCCGTGACCTTTTGACTCAGAATGGCGGGCGTCCATCAAAGAGGAGAAGACATGGCGAATTCCACCATCTGGTGGCTGATAGCGGGGGCGGCCATCGTGCTCGAGCTGCTCTCGGGGACGGTTTACCTGTTGCTGCTTGCCACGGGCTTTGCGGCGGCGGCCGTTGCGGCACACGTGGGCGCGGGCACGGTGGCACAACTTGTCGTGGCCGCCGTGGTCGGCGTGGGCGCGGTGCTTGCCTGGTATGTGGTGCACGGCCGGCGCCCGGCATTGCCCCCGACCGGATCGAACCGGGACCTCAACCTGGACATCGGCGAGATCATTCACATCGAGGCATGGAACCCCGACGGCACGGCCAGCGTACGCTATCGGGGCGCCCAATGGACCGTGGTGCCGCGCGCCGGCCAGGCACCGGCCGCTGGCGAGCACCGCGTGGTCGAGGTCATCGGCAGCCGCCTCGTGGTCGAGAAGACCTGAACAGAACCCAAGAGGAGAAACACCATGGAATTTTCGGTTCCCATCATCATCCTGGTCATTGCCGTCATCGTCATCAGCCAGTCGGTCAAGTTCGTGCCGCAGCAGAACGCCTGGGTGCGCGAGCGCCTCGGCAAGTACCACAACACCATGACGCCCGGGCCCAATTTCCTGATCCCGTTCATCGACAAGGTCGCCTACAAGCACAGCCTGAAGGAAATCCCGCTCGACGTGCCGAGCCAGATCTGCATCACGCGCGACAACACTCAGCTGCAGGTGGACGGCATCCTCTACTTCCAGGTGACCGATCCGATGCGCGCGAGCTACGGTTCGTCGAATTACATCGTGGCCGTGACGCAGCTGGCGCAAACGTCCCTGCGCAGCGTGATCGGCAAGCTCGAGCTCGACAAGACCTTCGAGGAGCGCGACATCATCAATGCGCAGGTGGTCGCAGCCATCGACGAGGCGGCGCTCAACTGGGGCGTGAAGGTGCTGCGCTACGAGATCAAGGACCTGACCCCGCCCAAGGAGATCCTGCAGGCCATGCAGCGCCAGATCACCGCCGAGCGCGAAAAGCGCGCGCTGATCGCCGCATCCGAGGGCCGGCGCCAGGAGCAGATCAACATCGCCACCGGCGAGCGCGAGGCCTTCATCGCCCGCTCCGAGGGGGAGAAGCAGGCCCAGATCAACAATGCCCAGGGCGAGGCGGCCGCCATCACAGCCGTGGCCACCGCAACGGCCGATGCCATCGAGCGCGTGGCGGCAGCCATCCGCCAGCCCGGCGGCGAACAGGCCGTTCAGCTCAAGGTCGCCGAGCGCGCCGTCGATGCCTACGGCAAGGTCGCGGCCGACTCCAAGACAACACTGATCGTGCCCAGCAACATGAGCGAGACCGCCGCCCTCATCGCCTCCGCCATGCGCATGGTCCAGGCCGGCAAGCCGTCGAATCCGGCCTGAGCGACTGCTACAATCGGAGGCTCAGGAGCGGTGGATGAGCGGTTTAAGTCGCACGCCTGGAAAGCGTGTGAGGGTTAATAGCCCTCCGCGGGTTCGAATCCCGCCTGCTCCGCCAGAGAATGATTGTTCGCAGCCGTTCGCGAACATGCAGACAGAGTAAAAAAAGCCCAGGCTGCCTTCCGGCGCCTCGGGCTTTTTTGTTTTGTCGGCTCGTTGCGCACCCGCAACGCATGCGCGGCTGCCCACCGTCCTCAACTGGCGGTACGATCCAAAGTCTTACTTTCATGCCTGCAGAAGGAGCCCGGATGGCCGGACAAGCACAAACACCGCGTGGCGACACGTCGCTCGAACAGACATTGGAAAAGACCGAAGCGGTCGCCGCCGATGTGCAGCGGGCTTCGGACAATCTGGCGGTCGTGAACACGGTTCTCGAACAGGAACTGCCTGTGGAAATCCAGGTCGGCGAAGTGGCTCAGGCCATCGAGCACACGAGCCAGCTCGAAGAAAAACTGGCCAAGTCGGCTGAAACGCTGGCCGAGGTCAATGCCGCCCTGAGCGAAGAAATAGAAAAGCGCCTCGAGATCACGGCGCAGCGAGATGAGAGCCAGGCTCAGGCCGAGGAGCTCAAGGCAAGGATCCGGTCCGGCGCTGCGGACTGACGGCCCGCGTTGTTTCGAGCGGAACGAATCGCTCCTTATCCCTTCTCCTACGCGGCGGACTCATCCGGCACGCTACGCTATTGGTTCTCAAGGCGAAACCACGGCATGGCCCTCATCACGTTCCTCGTCGAGGACAACAAGACCATCAGGGACAACCTGGTCCCGGCTCTCGAAGATCTGGTCAACGGCCAGGTCGTCGGCTTCGCCGAAACCGAATCCGATGCGCTCTCGTGGCTCGCTTCCCATCCCCGCGACTGGCAGTTGCTGATCGTCGACCTGTTCCTGAAGGAAGGGTCAGGCCTTGGCGTGCTCTCGGGCTGCAAGGTCCGCGGGCCCGGGCAGCGCGTCGTGGTCCTTAGCAACTACGTGACGGCAGACATCCGAGCGCGCTGCGAAGCGTTGGGTGCCGACGCAGTCTTCGACAAGTCGCGCGATCTCGATGCATTCATCGAATACTGCAACACGGATCGGCCCTCGAGCTTTGCAGGACTGAACTGATCCGGCGGCGCCGGGCAATGAAAAAAGGGCCCGAAGGCCCTTTTCTTTTTGCGCCCAAGGCGCTTTGCCGCTTGCGGCAAACGATCGATCAGCGCACCACGGCGATCTGCGTGCGCGCACCACCCTTGTAGGTGTAGAGCGTCAGCGCGCCGTTCTTGATGTCGCCCTTTTCGTCGAAGGCGATCGGGCCGGTCACGCCCTTGTATTGCACCTTGCCGACTTCCGGCAGGTACTTTTCAGGGTCGGCAGAGCCGGCCTTGACCATGGCTTCGGCCAGGACGTTGACTGCGTCGTAGACGTACGGTGCGTAGATCTGGACTTCTACGCCATTCTTGGCCTTGAAGCGGGCCTTGAAGTCTTCCAGCGGCTGCTTGAAGTCGCCGTCGACACCGCCGGCTTCGGCGCAAACCACCATCTCTTCGCCGATGGCATCGCCAGCCAGCTTCGGCAGCTCGCTGGTGCACAGGCCGTCGCCGCCCATGAACTTGACGTTCAGGCCGAGTTGCTTGACCTGCTTGAGCATCGGGCCGCCCACGGCGTCCATGCCGCCGAAGAACAGCACGTCGGGCTTGGCCGACTTCAGCTTGGTCAGGATGGCGTTGAAGTCGGTCGACTTGTCGGTCGTGAACTCGTGGCCCACGATGGTCCCGCCGGCCGCCTTGGCTGCCTTCTCGAACTCTTCGGCCACGCCTTGGCCGTAGGCCGTGCGGTCGTCGATCACGGCAATGTTCTTGCCCTTGAGCGTTTCCACCGCGTACTTGCCCAGCGTGCCGCCGAGCTGCGTGTCATCGGCCACCACGCGGAACGTGGTCTTGAAGCCTTGGCGCGTGTACTTGGGGTTGGTTGCCGACGGCGAAATCTGGGGAATGCCAGCGTCGCTGTACAGCTTGGAGGCGGGAATGGTGGTGCCCGAGTTCAGGTGGCCCACGATGCCGTTGACCTTGCTGTCGACCAGCTTCTGGGCGACCGCGGTGCCCTGCTTCGGATCGCCGGCGTCGTCTTCTGCGAGCAGTTCGAACTTGGCAACCTTGTCGCCGATCTTGAGGCCCTTGGCGTTCAGGTCTTCGATGGCCATCTTGGCACCGAATTCGTTGTCCTTGCCGAGGTGGGCGATGGCGCCGCTGGTGGGACCCACGTGGCCGATCTTGACGACCAGTGCGTCGGCCGGAGGCGCTGCAGGTGCGGGAGCCGCTGCCGTGGGCGCCGGTGCGGCGGGCGCAGCAGCTTCTTCCTTCTTGCCGCAAGCCACGAGCGTGAGAGCAGCCAGTGCGACCGCAGTCCATTTCAATTGCATGAGAACCTCCAGAACATTGATAAATAACTAAGAACCGGTCGTTCGATCCGGGCGCGCAGACCTCGCAAGTTTCGCGCCGCAGACCAGCGGCACCCTCCCGCCCTACCGACCTGGCGCGCAGTTTAGCTGAAGCTTTACGCCCTGGAAGCTGGCGTAGACCCTGTGTTTTCGGAGAGTTCGGCGGCCATGGCTTCTATCACCAGAGCGCGCAAAACGGCCTCGATTTCTTCGCGCAGCCGGGGCACCATTGCATCGAGTTGCTGCTGCACCGCCGCCGACACGGTATCGCTCAAACGCTCCTCCAACGAGAGGTCGACGCGCTGCAGCACCCGGTGCAGGAGTTGCTCTTCGAGCCGCACGATTTCGGCTTCCGAGCGTTGCTCGGCCGGAGCCAGCGCTACGGCTTCGGCGGGGTCGATCGGCGGGACCGGCGCGGTGGGAGGAGCCGCCGGTTCCGCGGCCGCTGCTTCGGCCGGCAGGTCGAGCACGGTGGTGAGCGTGGGAACGAACCGGGGCGGTGTGCGCAGCGTGCTGGCCATCAGGAAGCGCTCCTTGCAAAGTCGTGCGGCTGAATGACGTAGCCGCGGTCGGCATAGTGGCGCCATCGCGACCGCCCGATCTGCCGGTCCGCCGCTTCGTCGCTCACGATGTCGATCAGGCGCTCGAAGCGCTCGAAGCCGGCCGGAATCTCGGCCCCCAGGTTCACGAGCATTTCGCGGTGCGGCAGCGCGGCGGCTTCGGCACCATCGGCAGAAAGAACGACCGGCGAGCGCGCCACCACGTGGGCCGGCGCATCGGCGCGGCAATGCGCGATGAAGTCGGAGGGCAGGAGCTGCCAGAGCGCGGCGTCGACGGCGTCGAGCGTTTGCTCTTCGCCGACCACCACCACGCGCAGCCCGCGCGCGTTCACGGCCTTTCGAACCAGCCGGCAGGCGTAGTTCACCTTGTCCGGCGTATTGAAATGAAAGCCGATTTCGGTCACTGCGCGGACCGGGCCTTGCGGGCGGCCGAGTTGGTGTTCTTGCGCGCTGCCTTCGACGGCGTGGCCGCATCGGCCGCTTCGCCGCGTGCGCGCTCCATCAGGTAGGACACCAGCAGGCCCACGGGCCGGCCGGTGGAGCCCTTGGCCGCTCCGCTCTTCCAGGCCGTGCCCGCGATGTCCAGGTGCGCCCAGGGAAAGTCGCCGGCAAAGCGCTGCAGGAACTTGGCGGCGGTGATCGCCCCTCCGGCCCGGCCCGCCACGTTGGCCACGTCGGCAAAGTTGCTCTTCAGGCCTTCGGCATATTCATCGTCGAGCGGCAGGCGCCAGCAGCGGTCCTGCGATTCCTCGCCCGCCGCCTGGAGCGCCGCGGCCAGAGCATCGTCCGCCGTGAAGAGGCCGCTGCGCACGCCGCCCAGCGCCACCACGCAGGCGCCGGTGAGCGTGGCGATGTCGATCACCGCGGCCGGCTCGAACCGCTTGGCGTAGGTGAGCGCGTCGCACAGGATGAGCCGTCCCTCGGCGTCGGTATTGAGCACCTCGATGGTCTGGCCGCTCATGCTGGTGACCACGTCGCCGGGCTTGATCGCGCGGCCGTCGTTCATGTTCTCGCACGAGGGCACCAGGCCCACCACGTTGATGGCCGGCTGGATTTCCCCCAGCGCGCGGAAGGTGCCCAGCACACTGGCCGCGCCGCACATGTCGAACTTCATCTCGTCCATTTCGGCGGCCGGCTTGAGCGAGACGCCGCCGGTGTCGAAGGTGATGCCCTTGCCGACCAGCACCACGGGCGCCTGGTCCTTGGGGCCGCCCTGGTAGCGCAGCACGATGAAGCGCAGCGGCTCGGCCGATCCCTGCGCCACGGCCGCGAACGAGCCCATGCCGAGCTTCTGCACTTCCTTGGGGCCCAGCACTTCGCACTTGATGCGGGGCAGCTTGCCGAGGCCTTTGGCGGCCTCCGCGAGCAAGGTGGGGGTGCAATAGTTGCCGGGCCGGTTGCCCCACTCCTTGGCGAACTCGACACCGGAGACCGTGGCGCGGGCTTCGTCGAAGGCCTTGTTGACTGCCGCCGCGTCGGCCACGCCGACCGTCAGGTTACGGATGGTGCGCCCGCCCTCGCCGTTCGAGGCCTTTGCCTTGGTTGTGGTGTAGACATAGCTCGCGTCAGCGGCTGCGGCCACGGCTGCCGCCACCGCGGCGCCGTCGGCTGCGTACGCGAAGGCCATGACCACCCGCTTCGGACCGTTGGCCTTGGCGGCATTGAGCGCCGCGATGACCCCGTTGCGCACCGACCCGGGCTTGCCGTCCCCGACGGCAGCGAGCACCACGCGCGAGGACGCCACTTCGTCGGGGTGGTAGAGCGCGAGCAGCTTGCCGGCCTTGTCGGGCAAGTCGCCGGCCTTGCGCGCGCTGGCGATCAGCACGGAAAGCGGGTCCTTGGCGGTAAGAGGGGCGCTACCGACCAGCACGATCAGCACGTCGGATTTTTCGGCCGCGGCGCGGGCAATGGTGAGGGTCTTGAGCTGAAAGTCCATAATCCTTTTTTTCCTCGAACGATGTTATTCCATTCTTCCTTACGCAAGGAGCTGTCGCGCAGCTTCGGAGCGACCCTCGTCGTCCTGGTCACCATCGTGATGACCATGATGCTCATCCGCACGCTCGGGCTCGCCTCCAAGGGCAGCGTGAACCCATCCGAAGTGTTCCTTGTGATGACGTACACGGTGCTCGGCTACATGCCGACCATCCTGAGCCTGAGCCTGTTCGTCGCCATCGTCGGCACCCTGTCGCGCATGTACCGCGACAGCGAAATGGTGATCTGGTTTTCGAGTGGGCGCGGATTGGCCGACTTCGTCCAGCCGCTGTTCCGGTTTGCATGGCCTGTGCTTGCGCTGATCGCGGTGATGGCGCTGGTGGGCTGGCCCTGGGCCAACTCCCAGACCATCGGCATGCGCACGCAATACGAGCAGCGCAGCGACATCGAACGGGTTACGCCGGGCGAATTCCGCGAATCCTCGGGGCGCATGCGCGTCTTCTTCATCGACAAGGACACTCCCGACGGCGCCACGGCGACCAACGTGTTCATCTGGGCTATCGAGCGGGGGCTGCAGATCACGACTTCCGCGCGCAGCGGCCGAATCGAGAACATCGGCGAGAACCGTTTCCTGATGCTTAGCAACGGCCAGCGGCTCGAACGTCCGCTGGTGCCCACTGCGGGCCTCAAGATCAGCGAGTTCGAAACCTACGGCACTCGCGCCGGCGGAAACGCGGCCCTGGCCGGCGACGCCACCCCGGCGCGCGCCAAGCCCACACTCCAGCTGCTGCGAGAGCCGGGCGACGCGAGCCACGGAGAACTGGCCTGGCGCATCGGCATGCTGCTGGCCGCCATCAATTTCGTGCTGCTGGCCCTGACCGTCTCCAGTGTCAATCCGCGCGTGGGGCGCAGCGGCAACCTGCTGTTCGCGCTGTTCGCCTTCGTCGTCTACTACAACATGCTCAACCTGGGCCAGAGCTGGATCAGTTCCGGCCGCTTCAGCATGGGCTCCTTCATGCTGCTGCTGCACGGCGGCGTCCTGCTGATCGGCGTGGCGTGGCTGTTCCTGCGCAACAACAACTGGGGCCGGCGGCGCAAGACCGATCGCGTGATCGCCGGCGGCCTGCCGTCCAAGCCCGCAAAAATCGATCCCTCGTGAAAACAATCCGTCGCCTGATCTACGTCGAGGCACTGAAAGCCGTGGCTTTCGTGACCCTCGGCTTCCTGAGCCTGTTCTTCTTCTTCGACTTCGTCGACGAACTGCAATCCATCGGCAAGCCCGAAAGCCTGGCCTACGGACCTGCGCAGGCGCTGATCTACGTGGCCCTGCTGATCCCGAGCCATCTGTACGAACTGCTCCCGATCACCGTGCTGATCGGCTGCATCTTCGTGATGGCGCGCCTGGCGCAAAGCTCCGAATACACCATTCTTCGCACCAGCGGCCTTGGTCCCTGGCGCGCGCTACGCACCCTGCTGCTGCTCGGGGTCGGTTTCGTCGTGCTGACCTTTGCGATCGGCGATTACATCGCGCCGGTGTCGGAGCGCACCGGGCAGTTGCTCAAATCGCGTTACCAGGGCTCTTACTCGCTGGTCGGCAATACGGGCGCCTGGCTCAAGGAGAAGCGCGAAAAGCTGTCCTATGCCGTCAATGTGCTGTCCATTGCACGCGACGGTTCGCTGAAGAACGCGCGCATCTTCGAATTCGATGCCAACGGCTACGTGCGCAAGCAGCTCGTCGCGTCTTCGGCGCACATCTACGATGACCACTGGACCCTGTCCGACGTCGAGGTGCAGGACTACGACACGCGCACCGCCGCAGACAAGGCCCGCATCGTCACCACCAAGGTGCCGCAGCTCGACTGGCCCACCACACTCACCGCCGAGATGGTTTCCGTGGCACTGCTGCGGCCCGACCGCATGGGCACGCTCGACTTGTTCGACTACATCCGCCACCTGGATGCCAACGGCCAGACTGCGCAGCGCTACGAGATCCAGTTCTGGCGCAAGGTCTTCTATCCGCTTTCTTGCCTGGTAATGGTGGTGCTTGCCCTGCCCTTCGCGTACCTGCACTTCCGGCAGGCCGGCATCACCACGTACGTGTTCGGAGGCGTGATGATCGGCATCAGTTTCTTCCTGCTGAATAACGTGTTCGGCTATCTCGGCAACCTGAGCAATTGGTCTCCATGGCTGACGGCCGCAGCGCCGGGGCTCATCTATTCGGTCATGTCGCTTGCGGCTTTCAGCTGGCTGGTCCTTCGACGGTAGAAGACGAGAAGATGGCGGCTGAAAAAGCAAGGGGCATCATCCTCCTGGCCCATGGTTCACGCGACGAGCGCTGGCGCGCGCCGATCGAGGCCGTGGCCGCCCGGGTCACTGCGCTCGACCCGCAGGCCCGTGTGGTGTGCGCCTACATGGAACTGGCATCGCCCGACCTGCGCACCGCCGCGGCGGCCCTGATTGCGAGCGGTGCCCGTTCGCTTCGTGTGGTTCCGCTGTTCCTCGGGATGGGAAAGCACGCGCGCGAAGACCTGCCGCTGCAACTCGATGCGCTGCGAGGCAACTGGCCGGCTGTGGAGTTCCAGTTGGCCAGCATCGTCGGCGAAGAGCCTGAACTGGTCGAATTGCTCGCCAAAATTGCAAGCAAATCTTGAATTCGCAGCTATTTCCATAGACGCAGAAGGCATAATGAATTCCGCAATAAGACGGAATTTGATATGAATCTTCACCAGTTCAAGTTTGTCCAGGAGGCCGTGCGGCGCAACCTGAACCTCACGGAGGCGGCCAAGGCGCTACACACCTCGCAGCCGGGGGTGTCCAAGGCCATCATCGAGCTGGAGGAAGAACTCGGCGTCGAGATCTTCGCGCGCCATGGCAAGCGCCTCAAGCGGGTCACTGAGCCGGGCCAGCATGTCATCGCCAGCATCGAACTGATCATGCGCGAGGTGGGCAACCTCAAGCGAATCGGCGAGCAGTTCAGCGCGCAGGACAGCGGCACCCTCTCCATTGCCACCACGCACACCCAGGCGCGCTACGTGCTGCCGGTGCCGGTGGCCAAGCTGCGCGAGGCCTACCCGAAGGTCAACGTGAGCCTGCATCAAGGCTCGCCCGACCAGGTGGCACGCATGGTGATCGACGAAATCGCCGAGGTGGGCATTGCGACCGAATCACTGGCCGACTACACCGAGCTGGTGACGCTGCCCTGCTACGAATGGCAGCACGTGCTGGTGCTTCCCAAGGACCATCCGCTGGCCGCCAAGGAACGCATCTCGCTTGAAGACCTGGCGCACGAACCCATCATCACCTATCACCCGTCGTTCACCGGCCGCACGCGCATCGACCATGCGTTTGCACAGAAGAAACTCACCCCTCGCATTGCGCTCGAAGCGATTGACTCCGACGTGATCAAGACCTACGTGCGCCTTGGCCTGGGGGTGGGCATCGTGGCCGAAATGGCGGTGCGCGACGAATCGAATGCCGACCTCGTGGTGCGGCCCATGGGCCATGTGTTCGGACAGAACATCGCGCGCGTGGCGTTCAAGCGCAGCGCCTACCTGCGAAACTTCGTGTTCAAGTTCGCCGAACTGCTGTCCGACCGGCTCGACCGCAACCTGATTGCCAAGGCCCTGAGCGGCCATCAGCAAGACTACGAACTCTGAAGACCAGCCCCAGCTTTCCGACCACGACCATGAGCACTGCGAATCCTTCCCCCCGCACACCCTCCATCGGCACCAAGCTGCCCGCCGTCGGCACCACCATCTTCACCGTAATGTCCGCACTGGCGGCGGAGAAGAACGCGGTGAACCTCGGCCAGGGCTTTCCGGATTTCAACTGCGACCCAAAGCTGCTCGAAGACGTGACTGCCGCCATGGCCGCAGGCCACAACCAGTACCCGCCCATGCCCGGCATCCCTGCACTGCGCCAAGCGATTGCAGGCAAGATCGCCGCGCTCTACGGCCACAGCTACAGCGCCGCCGACGAGATCACGGTAACTGCGGGCGCCACGCAGGCGATCATCACGGCCATCCTCGCCGTGGTACGCGCGGGCGACGAGGTGATCGTTCTGGAGCCCTGCTACGACAGCTACGTGCCCAACATCGAACTGGCCGGCGGCAGCGTGGTGCGCGTACCGCTCGTGCCCGGCACCTTCCGGCCCGACTTCGACAAGATTGCCGCTGCGCTCTCGCCGCGCACGCGCGCCATCATCGTCAACACGCCGCACAACCCGAGCGCCACAGTGTGGACCGCGGCGGAGATGCGCAAGCTCGAAGAACTGCTCGCTCCCACCGACGTGTTCGTGATTGCCGACGAGGTGTATGAGCACATGGTCTACGACGGCGCGCAGCACGAAAGCGTGGCGCGCTTCCCGGGCCTGGCCGCGCGCAGCTTCATCGTGAGCAGCTTCGGCAAGACCTATCACGTCACCGGCTGGAAAGTCGGCTTCGTGGCTGCGCCGGCGCCGCTCATGGCCGAGTTCCGCAAGGTGCATCAGTTCAACGTGTTCACCGTCAACACGCCCATGCAGCATGCGCTCGCGCAATACATGGCCGAGCCCGCGCCGTACCTGGAACTGCCGGCTTTCTACCAGCGCAAGCGCGACCTGTTTGCCGCCGGGCTGGCAGAGAAGACGCGCTTCAAGCTGCTGCGCAGCGAAGGCAGCTACTTTCAATGCGTCGACATCTCCGCGGTCAGCGAGCTTTCGGAGGCCGACTTCTGCCTGTGGCTGACACGGGAGATCGGCGTGGCGGCCATTCCGCTGTCGGCGTTCTACGGCAACGGGTTCGACCAGCGCGTGGTGCGCTTCTGCTTCGCCAAGAAGGACGAGACGCTGCTCGCGGCGCTGGATCGGCTCGCACGGCTATAAAGCCGACGCTGCCGGTAGGATAGTCCTGACCGCCGAAGGAGCGGCTTTCCGGCGTGTTTGACGACCCTGGACAGCGAGCATGCAGGCTCGTAACAACAACGTCCAGGAGATAAGCATGTCCCTCTCGTTCATTCTGCTGATCATCTTGATCTTGCTGCTGATAGGCGCGCTGCCGAGCTGGGGCTACAGCCGGAGCTGGGGCTACTGGCCCAGCGGCGGCCTGGGCCTGGTCTTGCTGATCGTCATCATCCTGGTGCTCATGGGACGCATATAGAGCTTCCGGACAATTCGCGCACCTGAAAGAAGCCCGCCGCCAAGCGGGCTTTTTTTCGCCTGTTGGCACGGTCAGGCCTGAAGCTGGGCCCAGGCCTTGTCCAGGCGCTTGATGCTGACCGGCTGCGGCGTGCGCAGCTCCTGCGCGAAGAAACTCACGCGCAGTTCCTCCAGCAGCCAGCGGAATTCGAGCATGCGCTCGTCCACCGCGCCCTTGCGCTCCGCCACCAGCCGCCAGTAGCGCTGCTCCTGCGGCCGGAGCTCCGCCAGCTTGGCGGCGTCGCGCGCGGGATCGACGCGCAGTTTGTCAAGCCGCAGCACGATGGCCTTGAGATAGCGCGCGAAATGCTGCAGCTGCGTCCACGGGGTGTCGGCGATGAAGCGCTTGCCCACCAGGCGCTGCAATTGCTGCGCGGCGTCCTGCACGGCCTCGGGCTGGATCTTGGTGTCCTTGATCTTGCGGGCTGCGGCGGCGTATTCGACGAGGATGGCCGATGCCAGCCGCGCCACCTCATTGGCAATCAGGGTGAGCCGGCCCCGGCCTTCGTCGAGGCGGCGCTTGAAGGCAAACTCATCGGTGGGCAGCGGCTCCTGCAGAAAGGCCCTGTCGATCGCCACGTCGATGATCTGCGTGCGCAACTCCTCTGAGGTGCCGAGCGGCATGTAGGCCACCGCCATCTTCTGCAGGTCGGGAATGTTCTTCTCGAGGTACTTGAGCGCTTCTTTCAGCTGCAGCGCGAACAGCCGGCGCAGCCCGGCGCGATGCTTGGCGGCCGCCACGGCGGGCTCGTCGAACACCTCGATGGTGACCGCATCGCCCTCGTCCCGCAGCGCGGGAAATCCGATGAGCGATTGCGATCCCCGGCGGACCTCCATCAGTTCGGGCAGCTCGCCGAAGCTCCAGCTCGTATAGCGCTGGCCCGCTGGCAGGCTTGGCGTTGCCGGAGCCGGCGCGGCGGCACGGCCCTTGGCTTGCGCCTGTCCTTCCGCGGCTTCGGCCGGCTTGCGGTCGGGCGAAGCCTTGACGTTGATCCCCGCCAGCGCCTGGAACGCGCCTCGCGCCTGCGCACCCAACTCGGCCTTCAGCGCGCCCAGGTTGCGCCCCATGCCCAACTGGCGTCCGTGCTCGTCCACGATGCGCAGGTTCATGAACAGGTGCGGCGGCAGCATGTCGAGCTTGAAATCGGCGCGCTTCACATCGATGCTGGTGGCGTCGCGCACGCGCTTGAGCAGCACGTCGGTCAGCGAACCATGGCCGAACACCTCGGGCGCCGAGAGTTCTTCCGCGAGCCTTGCCGCCGAATCGGGCAGCGGCACCAGCCGCGAGCGCGGCCGCTGCGGCAGGCTCTTGAGCAGCGCCTGGATCTTGTCCTTGAGCATGCCCGTCACCAGCCACTCGCAGCGCTCTTCACTCACCTGGTTGAGCACAAAGAGCGGCACGCTGACCGTGAGACCGTCCTTCGGGTCGCCGGGTTCGTGCAGGTAGGTGGCCGCGCAGTCCACACCGCCGAGCTTCAGCGTGGCGGGAAAGGACTGCGTGGTGATGCCCGCCGCCTGGTGGCGCATCAGCTCCTCGCGCGTCAGGAAGAGCAGGCGCGGCTGCTCCTTCGACGCATGGCGATACCAGTTCTCGAATGTGATGCCGCTCGCCACGTCGGCTGGCAGTTGCGCGTCGTAGAAGGCGAAGATGAGCTCGTCGTCCACCAGCACGTCCTGCCGGCGCGACTTGTGCTCGAGCCCTTCAACCTCGCGCACCAGCTTGCGGTTGGCCGCCAGAAACGGGAACTTGGTCTCCCATTGCCCGCCGACCAGCGCTTCGCGAATGAAGATCTCCCGCGCCGCCACCGGATCGACCTTGGTGAAATCGACGCGGCGCCCGCTGTAGACCACGAGCCCGTAGAGCGTCGCGCGTTCCAGCGCCGACACCTGCGCGCCCTTCTTCTCCCAGTGCGGATCGAGCAGCTGCTTCTTCAGCAGATGGCCCGCCACCTGTTCGAGCCACTGCGGCTCGATGTTGGCAATGCCGCGGCCGAAGAGCCGCGTGGTCTCGACCAGCTCAGCCGCGACGATCCAGCGGCCCGGCTTCTTCTTCAGGTGCGCACCCGGATGCTTGTAGAACTTGATGCCGCGCGCACCCAGGTAGGCTTCGTCGTCCTCGAGCTTCCAGCCGACATTACCGAGCAGGCCCGCAAGCATCGACAGATGCAGCGGCTCGTAGCCGGCAGGCTCAGCGTTGATGCGCCACTTGTGCTCTGTCACGACCGTGAGCAGCTGCGAGTGGATGTCTCGCCACTCCCGCACGCGGCGGATGTTGATGAAGTTCTGGCGCAGCAGCTGCTCGTACTGCCGATTGCTGAGCTTGTGCGTATCCCCGTGCCCGCCGCGTGCATCGGCGATCCATTTCCACAGGCGCAAGTAGCCGCTGAACTCGCTCTTCTCGTCGTCGAATTTCGAGTGTGCCTGGTCGGCCTGCTGCTGCGCATCCATCGGGCGGTCGCGCACGTCCTGCACGCTGAGCGCCGACGCGATGACGAGCACCTCTTCGAGCGCGCCGCGCGTACGGGCTTCAAGAATCATCCGCCCCACGCGCGGATCGAGCGGCAGCTTGGCAAGCTCGGCACCCGTGGCGGTGAGCTCGTTCGCATCATCTACCGCGCCGAGTTCGTTGAGTAGCTGGTAGCCGTCGGCAATGGCGCGCGGCGACGGCGCCTCCAGGAACGGAAAGCGCGCCACGTCGCCCAGGCGCAGCGACTTCATCCGCAGGATCACGCCCGCCAGCGACGAACGCAGGATTTCCGGATCGGTGAAGCGCGGGCGGCCTTCGAAATCCTTCTCGTCGTAGAGCCGGATGCAGATGCCGTTGGCCACGCGGCCGCAGCGGCCCGCGCGCTGGTTGGCAGCGGCCTGGCTGATCGGCTCGACCAGCAATTGCTCGACCTTGCTGCGGAAGCTGTAGCGCTTGACGCGCGCCGTCCCGGTGTCGATCACGTAGCGGATGCCCGGCACGGTGAGCGAGGTTTCCGCCACGTTGGTGGCGAGCACGATACGCCGGCCTGTATGACCGTCGAAGATGCGGTCCTGCTCGGGGCCCGACAACCGCGCGAACAGCGGCAGCACCTCGGCGTTGCGCAGCAGCGGCTGCTGGCTCAGGTGGCGGCGCAGGTGGTCGGCCGCCTCGCGGATCTCGCGTTCGCCGGGGAGGAACACGAGGATGTCCCCCGCGTTGTGCGGATCGCGCCAGAGCTCGTCGACGCCATCGGCGATGGCGTCGTTCAGGTCATGCTCGCGCGATTCCTCGAAGGGGCGGTAGCGCTGCTCGACAGGAAAAGTACGGCCCGACACATAGATGATCGGCGCTGGCGTCACGGGCCCCCACGCTCCGCGCTGCGCGTCGTCGCTGCCCCCCGAGGGGGCGTCGCCTGCCTCGGGGCGGCCCAGCGGCGGGCGGGCCGACGCAAAGTGCTGCGCAAAGCGATCGGCGTCGATGGTGGCCGACGTGACGATCACCTTCAGGTCGGGCCGACGCGGAAGGATCTCGCGCAGGTAGCCCAGCAAAAAATCAATGTTCAGCGAGCGTTCGTGCGCCTCGTCGATGATGAGCGTGTCGTAGGCCTTCAGCAGCGGATCGGTCTGCGTCTCGGCCAGCAGGATGCCGTCGGTCATGAGCTTGACCGAAGCGTCGCGGCTCAGTCGGTCCTGGAAGCGCACCTTGAAGCCGACCACGTCGCCCAGCGGCGTTTTCAGTTCTTCGGCAATGCGCTTGGCGACCGAGCTGGCGGCAATGCGGCGCGGCTGCGTGTGGCCGATGAGCCGGCCCTTGCCCGGCGGCGAATTGAGCTTGCCGCGGCCGAGCGCCAGGGCGATCTTCGGCAGCTGCGTGGTCTTGCCCGAGCCGGTTTCGCCGCAGACGATGACCACCTGGTGCGCCTCGATGGCGGCCATGATTTCGTCGCGCCGGCCAGAGACCGGGAGCGACTCGGGAAAGTCGATGCGCAAGGAAGCGGAAGGTGTCGTGGTCGTCAAGGGAAAAGCGGATTCGCGAAGGTGCGGCGGGCAAACCGTCGATTATCGGTGCGCGACGCCGGGGTTGCACGCCCCGGCGGTACGGCCCGCCGGTCGGCCGGATCGAACGCCGCGCGCGAACCGGGCTTCAAGAATGCACAATCGCGTTCCATGTCCACCGTTTTCAACTTCACCTTCGTGCCCTGGTTCCGCTCGGTCGCGCCCTACATCCACACGCACCGCGGCAAGACTTTCGTGGTCGCCCTGGCGGGGGAGGCGATCGCGGCGGGCAAGCTGCAGAACATTGCGCAAGACCTCGCGCTCATCCAGAGCATGGGGGTCAAGATCGTGCTGGTGCACGGCTTCCGCCCGCAGGTCAACGAGCAGCTCGCGGCCAAGGGACACGAGGCGCGCTACTCGCACGGCATCCGCATCACCGACGAGGTGGCGCTCGATTCGGCCCAGGAAGCCGCCGGCCAGCTGCGCTATGAGATCGAGGCCGCCTTCAGCCAAGGGCTGCCGAACACGCCGATGGCCGGTTCGACGGTCCGCATGATTTCAGGCAACTTCATCACCGCGCGTCCCGTGGGCGTGGTCGACGGCGTGGACTTCAAGCATTCGGGCCTGGTCCGCAAGGTTGACGCCGTGGGGATCCGGCGCACGCTCGATTTCGGCGCCATGGTGCTGATGTCGCCCTTCGGCTTTTCACCGACCGGCGAGGCCTTCAACCTGACGATGGAAGAGGTTGCCACCAGCGTCGCCATCTCGATCCAGGCCGACAAGCTGATCTTCCTGACAGAGATTCCGGGCATCCGCATCGACAGCGAACTGCCCGAGAGCGAAGACAACCCCATCGACACCGAGCTGCCGCTTGCCGCGGCCGAGAAGCTGCTGGCCTCGCTGCCGCCGCCGCAAAAGCCCACCGACACCGCCTTCTACCTGCAGCACTGCGTAAAGGCTTGCAAGGGCGGCGTGGAGCGCAACCACATCCTGCCGTTCGCGCTGGACGGCGCGCTGCTGCTCGAGGTGTATGTGCACGACGGCGTCGGCACCATGGTGATCGACGAGAAGCTGGAGAGCCTGCGCGAAGCCACGGTCGACGACATCGGCGGCATCCTGCAGCTGATCGAGCCCTTCGAGCGCGATGGAACGCTCGTCAAGCGAGACCGCACCGAGATCGAGCGCGACGTGGGCCACTACACGGTCATCGAGCACGACGGCGTGATCTTCGGTTGTGCGGCGCTTTACCCCTACCCGGAGGCCAAGACCGCCGAGATGGCCGCGCTGACCGTCTCGCCCCAATCGCAGTCGCAGGGGGACGGAGAGCGCATCCTCAAGCGCATCGAGCACCGTGCCAAGGCCATGGGCCTGGAGAGCATCTTCGTGCTCACCACGCGCACCATGCACTGGTTCCTCAAGCGCGGCTTCCAGCAGGTCAACCCCGACTGGCTGCCCGAAGCCCGCAAGCGCAAGTACAACTGGGACCGCAAGAGCCAGGTGCTGGTCAAGAAAATCTGAAACGCTGAACTTGTAAACGGGAGCCCGCCGCCATGACGTTCGCCACCGCCCTGCTGTTCTCCATCGTCGCACTGGCCGCTATCGCAACGCCCGGCCCCACGGTGCTGCTGGCGCTGAGCAACGGCTCGCGGCGCGGCGTGCGCGGTGCGCTGCCGGGCATCCTCGGCGCGGTGCTGTCCGACTTTGTCCTTGTCGGCGCGGTGGCACTGGGCCTGGGCGCACTGCTGGCGGCCTCAGAGTTCTGGTTCTCCATGCTCAAGTGGGTGGGCGCCGTGTACCTTGCCTGGCTGGGCATTCGCATGCTGCGCTCCAAGGGCGGCAGCTTCGATGCGCCGCGCGCCGAGACAGGCGGGCCCGCCACGGGCATGAACGGAGACGGTCGCAAGGTCTTTCTCAAGTCTTTCCTGGTGGCGGTCACCAATCCGAAGGGCTATCTGTTCTGCTCTGCGCTGATGCCGCAGTTCATCGATCCCTCGGCCGCACAGGGCATGCAATACGCCATCATTTCAGTGCTGTTCGCCTCGCTGGACGCGTCGGTGATGCTGGTCTATGCCTTCGTGGGCGCGCGGGCGATGCGGCTCTTGACGGCCGCCGCGGGCCGCTGGATCGACCGCACCTGCGGAGCGATGCTGCTGGCGCTGGCCGGCTCGCTGGCGTTCTACCGGCGCAGCGGCACCTGAGCGGCGCGGGGGCCTGAGCGGCCGGCGACCCGTCGCCGATAATCGCTCTCCATGAATCCCCTGCTTTCCAAGCTCCAGCCCTACCCCTTCGAGCGGCTGCGGCGCCTGTTCGAGGGCGTCACGCCCAATGCCGATTTCGCGCCCATCAGCCTGGGCATTGGCGAACCCAAGCACGCCACGCCCGACTTCATCAAAGAAGCACTGGCCGCCAGCATGGCCACGCTGGCGGCCTACCCGGCCACGGCCGGCACCCTGGCGCTGCGCACCGCCTTCACCAGCTGGTTGCAGCGCCGCTACGCCTTGCAGCTGGACCCGGCTACGCAAGTGCTACCGGTGAACGGCTCGCGCGAGGGGCTGTTCTCGCTGGCGCAAACGGTAGTCGATGGCAGCAAATCCCCCGCGCCGGTGGTGGTTTCGCCGAATCCGTTCTATCAAATCTACGAAGGCGCGGCCCTGCTCGCCGGCGCCGAGCCGTATTACGTTCCGAGCGTGCCGTCGCGCAATTTCGCTGTCGATTGGGACAGCGTGCCCGAGGCCGTCTGGGAGCGCACGCAGCTGGTGTTCGTCTGCTCGCCGGGCAACCCGACCGGCGCCGTGATGCCGCTCGACGAATGGCGCAAGCTCTTTGACCTTTCCGATCGTTACGGCTTCGTGATTGCAGCCGACGAGTGCTACAGCGAAATCTACTTCCGCGATGAGCCGCCGCTCAGCGGCCTGGAAGCCGCCGCCAAGCTCGGCCGGGGTGATTTCAAGAACCTCATTGCGCTCACCTCGTTGTCCAAGCGCAGCAACGTGCCGGGGCTGCGCAGCGGCTTCGTGGCGGGCGACGCGGCCATCATCAAGAGCTTTCTGCTCTACCGCACCTACCACGGCAGCGCCATGAGCGGCACCGTGGCCGCGGCCAGCATCGCAGCCTGGGGCGACGAGGCCCACGTGATTGAAAACCGGGCCAAGTACCGCGCCAAGTTCGCGGCCGTGACGCCCTTGCTCGAACCGGTGCTCGACGTGCGCCTGCCCGACGCCAGCTTCTACCTCTGGGCGGGGGTGCCCGAAGTGTGGGCTGGCGACGACGAATCCTTCGCCCGCGCGCTCTACGCTCAATACAATGTTACGGTTCTGCCGGGGAGCTATCTGGCGCGCGACACGGCACATAGCGCCAATCCCGGCCGTGGCCGTATCCGCATGGCTCTTGTCGCCGAAACGGCCGAGTGCGTGGAAGCCGCCGGGCGCATCGTCCGCTTCGTGCAATCCGGCCAAACAGGCCGGGGCTGAACCGCTGCCTTCCCGGCTCCCATTTTTCACACGAGACTTTCTCCATGACCCAGCAACTGCAACAAATCATCGACGCCGCGTGGGAAGACCGCGCCAACATCTCGCCCAGCGCCTCCCCGGCCGAAGTGCGCGACGCCGTCGAGCATGTGATTTCCGAGCTCAACAACGGCAAGCTGCGTGTTGCCACGCGCGAGAGTGTGGGCAAGTGGACCGTGCACCAGTGGATCAAGAAGGCCGTGCTGCTGTCGTTCCGCCTGAAGGACAACGAGCAGATGCAGGCGGGCTCGCTCGGCTTCTATGACAAGGTGCCGACCAAGTTCTCGCACCTGTCCGCCGGCGAGCTGAAGGAATCGGGCGTTCGCATCGTGCCGCCCGCCGTGGCACGCCGCGGCAGCTACATCGCCAAGGGCGCGATCCTGATGCCCTCCTACGTGAACATCGGCGCCTATGTGGGCGAAGGCACCATGGTCGACACCTGGGCCACCGTGGGTTCGTGCGCACAGATCGGCGCCAACGTGCACCTGTCGGGCGGCGTCGGCATCGGCGGCGTGCTGGAGCCGCTGCAGGCCGGCCCGACCATCATCGAAGACAACTGCTTCATCGGCGCTCGCTCCGAGGTGGTCGAAGGCGTGGTGATCGAGGAAAACTCGGTGCTCGGCATGGGCGTATACATCGGCCAGAGCACCCCCATCTTCAACCGCGACACCGGCGAGACTGTCTTCGGCCGCGTGCCGTCGGGCAGCGTGGTCATCAGCGGCAACCTGCCCAAGAAGACCAAGTCTGGTCAGGACTACAGCACCTACGCGGCGATCATCGTCAAAACGGTGGATGCGCAAACGCGTTCCAAGACCAGCCTGAACGACCTGCTGCGCGACTGATCGACAGGCGCCTGCCTTTGTCCCGTTAGAAAATAACAGCACCCGAGGAGTGAGAGAGCGATGAACATGATGGAGCGAATCCTTCGTCTGATGGCCGAGCGCAAGGCATCCGACATCTACCTCTCGGCGCACTCCCCGGTGCTGATCCGCATCAACGGCACCTGCGTGCCGATCAACGCCCAGGTGCTGCCGGCCACTGCGCCGCTCGCGCTGCTGGCCGAAGTGGTTCCCGAAGCCCGTATCCAGGAGCTGGAGAGCAAGGGCGAGCTCAACATGGCGGTGATGCTCGAGGGCGCCGGCAACTACCGAATCAGCGCCATGCGCCAGCGCGGCAGCTATGCGGTGGTGGTGCGGCACATTGCCTCGACCATTCCCAGCTTTGCCGACCTGAACCTGCCCGACATTCTCAAGACGCTGATCATGGAAAAGCGTGGGCTGATCCTGATGGTCGGCGCCACCGGCGCGGGCAAGACCACTACCCTGGCCTCGATGCTCGACTACCGCAACGAGCACGCCACCGGCCACATCCTCACGGTGGAAGAACCCATCGAGTTCACCTACACCAACAAGAAGTCGCTGGTGAACCAGCGCGACGTGGGCAGCGACACCGAGTCGCTGCAGGTGGCGCTCAAGAACGCATTGCGCCAGGCGCCCGACGTGATCCAGATCGGCGAAATCCGCGACCGCGAGACCATGACCGCGGCCATTGCCTATGCGCAGTCGGGCCATCTGTGCGTGGCCACGCTGCATGCCAACAACAGCTACCGGGCGCTCAACCGAATCCTGAGCTTCTTCCCGGTCGAGGTGCGTCCCACGCTGCTGGGCGATCTTGGCTCGGCGCTGCGCGCGATCGTGTCGCAGCGGCTGCTGCGCACGCCCACGGGCGGCCGCGTGCCGGCGCTCGAGGTCATGCTCAACACGGCGCTGGTGGCCGAGCTGATCGAAAAAGGCGATTTCTCCGCGGTCAAGGAAGCCATGGAGCAATCGATGGCCGAAGGCTCGCAGACCTTCGAGGAAGACATTGCGCGCCTCATCACCGAAGAGCGCGTGACGCGCGAGGAAGGCCTCGCCCAGTCCGACTCGCCCACTAACCTGATGTGGCGGCTGCAGAACCGCGCCGCGCCCAAGCAGAAGGCCGAGGAACGCAACCTGATGGACCAGGTCGACGAACCCACCTTCACCGACATCACGCTCGACGTGAAGTTCTGACCCAGCCTCTCTGGCTTTTTCCCGATGTCCCGTACGCTCCAGCTCGCCGAACAACTCATCTCGCGCCCTTCGGTCACTCCTGATGACGCAGGTTGCCAGAAGATCCTCGGCGAGCGGCTTGCGCCGCTGGGCTTCACGCTTGAAACGATTGAAAGCGGCCCGGCCGACTTTCGCGTGACCAACCTCTGGGCGGTGCGCCGCGCAGCGAACGCATCGGCCAGCAAGACCCTGGCGTTTGCCGGCCATACCGACGTGGTGCCCACCGGACCGGTGGAGCAGTGGACCAGCCACCCGTTCACGCCCACCCATCGCGGCGGCAAGCTCTACGGACGAGGCGCGTGCGACATGAAGACCTCGGTCGCCGCTTTCGTGGTGTCGATCGAAGAATTCCTCAAGGCCACCCCCGACCCGAAGCTCACGCTCGCGCTGCTGCTCACCAGCGACGAGGAAGGCCCTGCGGTCGACGGCACGATCGTCGTCTGCAATGCCTTGGCCGCGCGCGGCGAAGTCATCGACTACTGCATCGTCGGCGAGCCCACTGCGGTCGAGCACTGCGGCGACATGATCAAGAACGGCCGCCGCGGCACCATGAGCGGCAAGCTCACGGTCAATGGCGTGCAGGGCCACATCGCCTATCCGCACCTTGCAAAGAACCCGGTGCATGCCGTGGCGCCCGCGTTCGCTGAACTCGTGGCCATCAATGCGGCCGCAGGATGGGACGCGGGCAATGCCTATTTCCAGCCGACCAGCTGGCAGATCAGCAACTTTCACTCGGGCACCGGCGCGAGCAACGTGATTCCGGGTAGCGCGGTGATCGATTTCAACTTCCGCTTCTCGACCGAATCGACCCCCGAGTCATTGCAAAAGCGCGTGCATGCGGTGCTCGATGCACACGGCGTCGACTACACGCTGGCCTGGACCATCGGCGGCCTGCCCTTCCTGACCACGCCGGGCGAACTCGTGACGTCGGTGCAGGCGGCTATCGCCGATGAAACCGGCATCACGACGGAGCTCTCGACCAGCGGCGGCACCAGCGATGCGCGCTTCATCGCCAAGATCTGCAAGCAGGTGGTCGAACTCGGTCCTGTCAACGCCAGCATCCACAAGATCGACGAGCACATCGACGTGGCCGAGATCGAGACGCTGAAGAATATCTACAGGCGCACGCTGGAGCGGCTCGAAGCGGCGCTCTCCCAATGAGCACCGTCATCGAGCTGATCGAGGCCGGCGCCAAACGGCTCGAAGACGCACGCGTCGCCTTCGGCCATGGCACCGCCAATGCCTTCGATGAAGCCGCCTGGCTGGTGCTGTGGCGCCTGCAGCTGCCGCTCGACGGCATCGACGCCGTGGCCGACACGCCCGTTTCGCAGGCCGATGCGGGCAAGGTTGCCGCGCTGCTCGACGAACGCATCGCCACGCGCAAGCCGGCCGCCTACCTGACCAAGGAAGCCTGGCTGCAAGGCGTGCCCTTCTACGTGGACGAGCGCGCCATCGTGCCGCGCAGCTTCATCGCGGAACTGATGGCCGACGGCAGCATCGACTACTGGCTCGGGGAACACACACAGCGCGTGCTCGACCTGTGCACGGGCAACGGCAGCCTAGCCGTGCTTGCGGCCATGACCTATCCGGAAATCACCGTGGACGCTGCCGACCTGTCGGTTGAAGCGCTCGAGGTGGCCGCCATCAACGTCACGCGTCACCAGCTCGACGGCCGCATCAAGCTGGTCGAATCGGATGGCCTGGCCAGTCTGCCCGGCCCGTACGACCTGGTGCTGTGCAACCCGCCCTACGTAAACAGCGAGAGTATGGCCGCCCTGCCCGCCGAATACCGGGCCGAGCCCGAACTGGCGCTGGCCGGCGGCGACGACGGCATGGACTTCGTGCGCCGGCTGTTTGCCGATGCCCCGTCGCGCATGAGCGAAGAAGCCGTGCTGGTGCTGGAAATCGGCAACGAGCGCGACTACTTCGAAGCGGCGTTTCCGCAACTCGAGGTGGTGTGGCTCGAAACCTCGGCAGGCGAGGACCAGGTCCTGCTCGTCACCCGGGCCGCGCTGCTGGCCGGCGCCGGCGCGCGTTAGCTGCGCCAGCCGTCTTTTTTTTCTCTGCCGCTTTGCCGGCCTCCTTTTTCCGGGGCGGTGTTCCCATTTGCCCCTTCGCGCCGAGCCGCCACGGGCCGGGCGGGATAATCGCCCCTACGGTTCCTATTTCATGATTACTCTCAAAAACGTCATTCTTCGCCGCAGCGCCAAGGTTCTGCTCGACGGCGCCACCGTCACCATCAACCCCGGTGAAAAGGTCGGCCTCGTCGGGCGCAACGGCGCCGGCAAGTCGACCCTGTTCGCGCTCTTCAACGGCTCGTTGCACGAAGACGGCGGCGACTTCTACGTGCCCAAGCAGTGGCGCATGGCGCAGGTCGCGCAGGACATGCCCGAAACCGAGGAGTCGGCCACCGACTTCGTGGTGGGCGGAGACACCCGCCTGGCCGAGCTGCGCACCACCCTGGCAAGCATCGAGGCCGCCTACGAAGCCAACCCCGACGATGCCGACATCGGCATGGAACTGGCCCATGCCTACACCGACCTGGCCGACGCCGGCGAGCACGACGCCGTGCCGCGCGCGCAGGCCCTGATCCTCGGGCTGGGCTTCAAGTCGCACGAGCTCGACGGACCCGTCAACAGCTTTTCGGGGGGCTGGCGCATGCGCCTTCAGCTGGCCCGCGCGCTGATGTGCCCGAGCGACCTGCTGCTGCTCGACGAACCCACCAATCACCTGGACCTGGATGCGCTCGTCTGGCTCGAAGCCTGGCTGCAGAAATACGCCGGCACCATGCTCGTCATCAGCCACGACCGCGAGTTTCTGGACGCCGTGACCGACGTCACACTGCACATCGCCAACGCCCAGCTCACGCGCTACGGCGGCAACTACAGCAAGTTCGAGGACATGCGCGCGTTGCAGATGGAACAGCAGCAAGTCGCCTTCTCCAAGCAGCAGGACAAGATCGCCCACCTGCAGAAGTTCATCGACCGCTTCAAGGCCAAGGCCAGCAAGGCCAAGCAAGCGCAAAGCCGCGTCAAGGCGCTGGAGCGCATGGAAAGGGTCGCGCCGCTCCTGGCCGAGGCTGACTTCACCTTCGAGTTCAAAGAGCCGGGCAACATCCCCAACCCGATGCTGTCGATCAGCAATGCGAGCTTCGGCTACGAGATCGAAGGCGAAGAACCCAAGACCATCCTGCGCGGCGTGAGCCGCTCGGTGCTGGCGGGCCAGCGCATCGGCATCCTAGGCGCCAACGGCCAGGGCAAGTCGACGCTGGTGAAGACCATCGCACGCGAAATGGGCGCATTGGCCGGCCAGGTCACCGAAGGCAAGGGCCTCAACATCGGCTACTTTGCGCAGCAGGAACTCGACGTGCTGCGCCCGCAGGACAACCCGCTCGAGCACATGGTGCGCATGGCCCGCGAGCTGGGCAGCGCCGTCAAGGAAAGCACCGGCGAGCAGGCGCTGCGCGGCTTCCTCGGCAGCTTCAACTTCAGCGGTGACATGGTGAAGCAGCCCGTCGGCACCATGAGCGGCGGCGAAAAGGCGCGCCTGGTACTCGCGATGATGGTGTGGCAGCGCCCCAACCTGCTGCTGCTGGACGAGCCCACCAACCACCTGGACCTGGCCACGCGCGAGGCCTTGGCCGTGGCGCTGAACGAGTTCGAAGGCACGCTGATGCTGGTGAGCCACGACCGGGCGCTGCTGCGTTCGGTGTGCGACGAATTCTGGCTCGTGGGACGCGGCGTGGTGGCCGATTTCGACGGCGACCTCGACGACTACCAGCGCTACCTGCTCGACGAAGCCAAGCGCCTGCGCGAGGAAGCCAAGATCGCTGTGCGCGATGCGGCGGCCGCAACCGTGACCCAGCCCGTGGCTGCCGCCGCTCCCGCGCCCGCCGCCAGCGAACCCGTCGCCGCCAACAGGAACCCGCAGCAGCGTAAGCAGGACGCCCAGGGGCGCCAGCAGCGTAGCGACCAGGCCAAGCCGATCAAGCGCGAGATCGCGCAGATCGACGAACGGCTGGCCGCGGCAGGCACCGAGCGCACCGCACTCGAGGCGCGCCTGGCGCAGCCTCTGCCGTCCGCCGAGATTGCCGAAGCCGGCAAGCGGCTGAAGGCGCTCAACGACGAAATCGGCCGACTCGAAGAGCGCTGGCTGGCCCTTTCGGACCAGCTCGAGGCGCTGGCGGCCTGAACCTGAAACGGAGGCACATCGCATGCCGTCTGCCATTGAACTGGCCAAGGGCGACGAAAAACTGATTGCGGCGATTCACCGCAGCCGCCGCCTGATCGGCCGCAAGGCCTTGATGGCCGCGGCCGCCAGCGCGGTTCCGCTGCCGGGCATCGACTGGGCGGCCGACGCGGCCCTGCTCACACGCCTGGTGCCGCAAATCAGCGCCGAGTTCGGCCTTTCGGTCACGCAGGTCGAAAAGCTTGCGCCGCATCAGCGCGAACGCATCCAGAAGGCCGCTACCACGGTCGGCGCGTTGCTGGTCGGACGGCTCGTCACGCGCGAACTGCTGATGAAGCTCGCCCGGTATGCGGGAGTGAAGCTCACCGTCAAGCAGGCCACCAAGTACGTGCCGGTTGCCGGGCAGATCGTTTCCGCCGCCCTCGGCTATGCGGCTTTGCGCACCCTCGGCGAGCAGCACATCAAGGACTGCGTCCGCGTGAGCACGACGCTCGCCCTGGCGCCGCCCGAACCGCACGCGCCAGGCAAGTGAGAAGACGAAGACTGAGCGATCGAGGTCAGGTTGCGTGCAGGTTCAGCGGACATAGTGGAGGCTCTCCTGTGGCCTGCACTCCCTCTGATCCTCCCTCCTCCAGCAGGCCATCTTCCAGCCCGCCCTTGTGCGGGCTGTTTTTTTCCAGCGGCGCGGGCATAAAAAAAGCCGCTCGATGGAGCGGCTTCTTGAGGGGTGGTAGGACGTACTGGATTCGAACCAGTGACCAACGGATTAAAAGTCCGCTGCTCTACCAACTGAGCTAACGTCCCGGAACCATTTTTCTTTTCTGTCTCTTGCCGGCGTTGAATCCGGCAAAGCCAAAGATTATAGCGCGGCGTTGCTCGCAATCTTGTCCAAAACCCAACCTGCCGCACATTGGCCAAAAGTTGCCGTCACGCTCACCACCGAGCCGTAGCCATGGCAGTTGAGCGAACCGTCACCCTCGATGGCGCACGATGCATCGGGCGGCGCAACGCTCTCGCGGCTGAACACACAGGTGACGCCGATCTTCCGGCCTTCGCGCGGAGCGCCGTGGTCCTTGCGAAGGCGCTGGCGCAATTGGGCCAGCAACGGGTCGTGCGTGACGAGCGAGAGATCGTCGACGTCGACTTTGTGCGCCTGCCGCTTGCCGCCGGCCGCACCCACGGCGACGAAGGCGGTGCGCGAGGCGCGCGCCCATGCGGCCATCGTGAGCTTGGCCTTCACCTGGTCGCAGGCGTCGATCACGGCAGTTGCAGGTCCGTTGGCTTGCTGCGCCGCTTCGAGCAGCGTCGTCCAGTTGCCGGGCTCGACGAACTCGTCGATCGCGAGCACCCTGCATTCGGGATTGATCTGCGCAATGCGCTCGCGCATGGCCTCGACCTTGGCCTGTCCGACCGTCGAGTCGAGCGCATGGATCTGCCGGTTGATGTTCGATTCGGATACATGGTCGAGATCGACGAGCGTCAGCCGGCCCACGCCGCTGCGTGCCAAGGCTTCGACCGCCCATGAGCCGACACCGCCGATGCCGACGACGAGCACATGGGCGTTGCGGATGCGCGCGGCACCGGCCACACCATAGAGGCGTTCAAGGCCGCCGAAGCGACGCGCAAAGTCCGGCGCCGCCGCGGTGTCGATGACGACATCCACGGCGGCGTTTGGTGCTTGCGAAAGCGTTGCTGCGCTCAAGCGGAGGGCTCCGCCTGCGTCAGCGCAGGCGCGAGAGACGCTCGCGGCCCGCCTGCGCGGCTTCGGATTGCGGGTAGGCCTTGGTCAGGTCTTCCAGCGTGCGGCGCGCGGCGCGCGTGTCTTTCAGTTCGATCTGGCAGTTGGCAATCGACAGCACGGCTTCGGGAGCCTTGGCGTGGTCGGGCGCCAGCGACAGCATGGAGCGGAAGTTTGCGATGGCCTCGTTGTAGTTGCGCGTGGCGTACTGCGCATTGCCGAGCCAGAACAGCGCGGAAGCGTTGTAGCCACTTTGCGGATAGCGCTTGACGAACTCCGCGAACGCGGTCTGCGCCTGCGCAAACTGCCCCGCACGGAAGATGCCGAGCGCCGCATCGAAGTCGGCTTTTTCCTTGGGATCGGCCGTGAACTCACGGCCGTCCACCGACACCTTCGCCGGCTCGTTCTGCTTGAGGCGGTCGTCAATGGCGGCCTGGCGCGACTGCATCTCGCTCAGGGTGCGCTGCAACTGCTCGTTCTGGCCGGTCATGCGTGCAAGGTCGCCCCGCATCTGCTCGATCTGGTTTTGCAGTTCGAGCAGGCTGCGGCGCAGCTGGCCGTTTTCGTCGGTCAGCCGCTGGTCGGTCTGCTGGCGCATGGCCTCGACCCGCTGTCGCAGGTCGAGGATCGCGCGGCGCGCTTCATCGTCCTCGAACAATGCAGCTTGCGAGCCGATCGAAACGCAAAGCAAGGCGGCAGCCAGCGCCGCGCCTCGCAGCAAGGCGCGTTGCATCACCGCGTGTATCGGATTTCAGCGCGGCGGTTCTGCGCCCAGACTTCTTCGCCCGAACCCTGAACTGCCGGCTTTTCCTTGCCGAAGCTCACGGCTTCGATCTGGGCGTCGTTCACCCCCAGGAGCGTGAGTGCGCGGCGCACTGCTTCGGAGCGCTTCTGGCCGAGAGCCAGGTTGTACTCGCGGCCACCGCGATCGTCGGTGTGGCCTTCGATGGAAACGCGGCGCTGCGGGTTGGCCTTGAGGAAACGGGCGTGGCCGTCGATCAGGGACTGGAACTCGGGCTTGACCGTGTAGCTGTCGTAGTCGAAATAGACGATCCGTTCGATTCCGACCGGCCCTTGCGCGGTGGAGGCATTGGGGTCGATGGTGACGGGCGCGACTGCGCTCGCACTGCCTTGCTGCCCGCCGGCTGTGCCGGAGCGGTCGGTCACCGGGGCGTCGTTGAGCTTGGTGCCCGACGAGCAACCGGCAATCAGGGCCACGATGGCCAGCGAATAAATCGTACGTTTCAACATTGGGTACTCCTCAAATAAACCTTTGGTCATTGCTTTTGAAACGGACCCCAGTCCGGTTCTCTTATGTCTCCCGCCTGCCCGGCCAGCCGCGCCTTTATTTTTCCGTCCAGCGTGGTCGTCATGAGCGCTTCGCGGCCTTGCAACTGCGTTGCATAGACGATCAGCTTGCTGTTGGGGGCGAAACTTGGACTCTCGTCTGCCGAGGTGTCGGTGATGGCCGTGACATTTCCGGTCGCCAATTCCATCACGTGGAGTTTGAATGCACCGCCCACGCGGGAGATGTAGGCCAACCACCGGCCGTCGCCGCTGACAGATGGAGAAATGTTGTAGGTGCCACTGAAGGTAACACGCGTGGGCGCGCCGCCGCCGGCACCCATCTTGTAGATCTGCGGAGCGCCGCCGCGGTCGCTCACGAAATAAATCGTGCTGCCGTCGGCCGAGTAAACGGGCTCGGTGTCGATGCTGGCGCTTTGCGTCAGGCGGCGCGGCTCGCCGCCACCGGCGGGAATGGTGTAGAGCTGCGAGCCGCCGTCGCGGCTCAGTGTCACGGCGAGCGAACCACCATCGGGCGCCCACGCGGGTGCGCTGTTGGAACCGCGGAAATTGGCAAGCAACCGGCGCTGCCCGCTGGCCACGTTGTGCACGTACACCACGGGCTTGCGCGACTCGAACGAGACATACGCCAGCTGCTGGCCGTTGGAAGACCACACCGGCGAGATGATGGGTTCCGGGCTCGCGAGCGCGGCCTGCGCGTTCTCGCCGTCGGCGTCAGCCACCCACAGCGAATAGCGGCTGCCGCCCTTGGTCACATAGGCGATGCGGGTCGAGAAGATGCCCTTGTCACCCGTCAGCTTCTCATAGACGTAGTCGGCAATACGGTGCGATGCGAGCCGCAGGTCGCCTTGCGGAACGGTGTAGCTCTGGCCACCGAGGTCTTGTCCGCGCACCACGTCCCACAAGCGAAAGCGCACATCGAAGCGGCCGTCCGCCATTCGGGTGACGCTGCCCACCACGAGCGAATCCGCCGTGCGCTGGCGCCAGAGCGAGAGATCGGGGCGCGAAGCTTCGTCGAGCGCCTGGCCCGAGGCATCGACGCCGCGGAACTGGCCGCTGCGTTCCAGGTCGGCCTGCACGATGTCGGAGATCTTTTGCGGAGATGCGTCCTGCCCCTTGAAGGGCACCAGGGCAATGGGACGTTGCGTGAGCCCGACGCCCGACACCTCGACCCGAAACTGGGCGAGCGCAGGCACCACGGGGGTTGCAGCAAGAGCCGCGATCAACGCGCGGCGCGCAAAAAACGATGAAGAAGGAGTTGGAATGGAAACTGGCAACGGCTTGTTCATGCGGTTCGGAGATGGTTCGGGGTAAAAAGTTCTCCCCAAGTGCGACGGGCCCGATGTTACACACTGGTCAGGGCGTGCCGTCACAAAAGGTGTATCGGTCGGTGCCGTCCTACAAGGCCGCGCCAAAATCGGCCCTGGAGGCCCCCGTAGAATCCGCCGCCATGCAAGCATCCCCCGGCAGCGAGACCGCCCGCCCTCCCCTGATGCGCCGGCTGGCGCGACTCATGACCTGGTTCGGCGGCTCGCGCCACTGGTGGGCCGTGGGGCTCGTCGGCGCGCTTCTGGCGGCCATTACGGAGCCGTTGATGGCCGCCCTGCTCAAGCCGCTCCTGGACCGCGGCTTCAACCGCGGGCAGCTGGCGCTGTGGATCGTTCCGGCTGCCGTGCTGCTGCTGTTCGCGGTGCGCGGCATTGCCCAGTTCATTTCGCAATATGCGCTCTCGCGCATCGCCAACGAAGGCATGCAGCGGCTGCGCCGCGTGTTGTTCCAGCGCTTGCTGGGTGCGGAGCTGGCCCTGTTCTCGCGCCAATCGGCCAGTGCGCTTTCCAATACGGTGGTGTATGAGGTGCAGACCGGCTCCATGCTGCTGGTGCAAGCCATGCTCGGCCTCTCGCGAGACGGCTTCACGCTGGTGGCCCTGCTCGCCTATCTCGTCTATCTGAACTGGAAGCTCACGCTCATCGTCGCCTTCCTGGTACCGAGCATCTCGTGGATCATGAAGGTGTTCTCCAAGCGCCTCTATCGGCTGACGCAACAGGGCCAGCAAGCGACCGACGAACTGGCCTACGTCGTCGAGGAAAACGTGCTTGCGCACCGCATGGTGCGCCTGCACGGGGCCGAGGCCGCACAAGGCGAGCGCTTCGAACAGCTGAGCCAGCGCCTGAACCGGCTGGCCGTGAAGTCGACCATCGCGCAGGCGGCCACCACGCCGCTCACGCAGATGATGGCGTCGCTCGCGCTGTCCGTCGTGGTGATGATCGCGCTCTGGCAAAGCGGCGAACAGGGGCTGACCGTGGGCGGATTCGTCGCCTACATCACGGCCATGCTGATGCTGATCGCGCCGATCCGCCGGCTGGCGGACATGGCCGCGCCGATCACCCGCGGCCTTGCGGCGCTCGAACGCGGCCTGGTGCTCATCGACGACGTATCGCCCGAGCCGCAGGGCACGTTCAGCCTCGCGCGTGCGCAAGGCCGCATCGAACTGCGCGACGTGAAGGTCAGCTACCGGGGCGAGGACGAGGCCCGCGCGCTCGACGGCGTGAGCCTCGCCATCGAGCCCGGCCAGGTGGTGGCCTTCGTCGGCCCCTCGGGTTCCGGCAAGACCACCTTGGTCAACCTGCTGCCGCGCTTCGTGCTGCCGAGCGGCGGACAGGTGCTGCTCGACGGCCATGACAGCAGCGAATGGGAACTCAAGAGCCTGCGCGCGCAGTTCGCCATGGTGAGCCAGGACGTCGTCATGCTCAACGACACGCTGGCCGCCAACGTGGCGCTGGGCTCGGAAATCGATCGCGAACGGGTGCAGCAATGCATCGAAGCTGCGAATCTTTCAAGCCATGTCGAGAGCTTGCCGGACGGCGTGGACACGGTGCTCGGCCACAACGCCACGCAGCTGTCGGGTGGGCAGCGCCAGCGCCTGGCCATTGCGCGCGCGCTCTACAAGAATGCGCCGATCCTGCTGCTCGACGAAGCCACCTCGGCCCTCGACACCGAATCGGAGCGGCTGGTGCAGGATGCCCTGCACCGCCTGATGCAGAACAGGACCACGCTGATCGTCGCGCACCGGCTGTCGACCATCCAGCATGCCGACCGCATCATCGTGATGGAGCAAGGCCGCGTGGCAGAGCAAGGCAGCCACGCGCAGTTGATGGCGCTGGACGGGCTCTATGCGCGCCTGCAGACGCTGGCGGTGCGCAGCGCAACGCCGGGCCAGGACCCGACGCTCTGACAGGGCGTCAGAGCAGGACGATGTCGTATTGGCCTTGCCCGATGGCGGGCTCGGCCTGCAGCGAGATCGGCTTTCCGATGAAGTCGCTCAGCCCCGCCAGGTGCTGGCTTTCCTCGTCGAGAAACAGCTCGATCACCTGCGGCGACGACACGATACGGAACTCGCGCGGCGTGAACTGCCGCGCCTCGCGCAATATCTCGCGCATGGCGTCGTAGGCCACACTGCGCGCGGTCTTGACGATGCCCTGCCCGCCGCACGCGGCGCAGGGCTCGCACAGCATGTGGGCCAGCGATTCGCGCGTGCGCTTGCGCGTCATCTCGACGAGCCCGAGCTGCGAGAAGCCGCCCGCGGTCGTCTTGACGCGGTCGCGCGCAAGCTGCTTGCGGAACTCGGCCAGCACCTGCTCACGGTGGTCGTCGCGCGCCATGTCGATGAAGTCGACGATGATGATCCCGCCCAAATTGCGCAGCCGCAGTTGCCGCGCAATGGCCTGCGCAGCTTCCAGGTTGGTCTTGAAGATGGTGTCGTCGAAATTGCGCGCTCCGACGAAGCCGCCGGTGTTCACGTCCACAGTGGTGAGCGCCTCGGTCTGGTCCACCACGAGGTAGCCGCCCGACTTGAGCTCGACCCGCCGGCCCAGCGCCTTGGCAATTTCCTCGTCGACCGAATACAGGTCGAAAATCGGCCGCTCGCCCTTGTAGTGCTGCAGCTTGCCGGCTGCCTGCGGCATGTATTCGAGGCCGAACTTGAGCAGCACCTCGAACTGTTCGCGGGAATCGATGCGAATCGTCTGCGTGTCTTCGCTGGTCATGTCGCGCAGCACGCGCTGCAGCAGGCTCAGGTCCTGGTGCAGCAGCGACATCGGCGGCATCTTGCCCGATGCCTCGCGGATACGCGACCAGGTCTTGCGCAGGTAGGCGATGTCCTCTGCCAGCTCGGCATCGGTCGAGTCTTCGCCGTTGGTCCGCAAGATGAAGCCGCCCGTATTGGCCGGCACCACGCCACCGCTGTCGGCCGCCGCAGCCGCCTCGATCAACGCCAGCATGCGCGCGCGCAACGATTCGCGCTGGTCCGAAGGAATCTTTTGCGAGACGCCGATGTGATTGTCCTGGGGAAGAAACACCAGGAGCCGCCCGGCGATGCTGATCTGCGTCGAGAGCCGCGCCCCCTTGGTGCCGATCGGGTCCTTGATGACCTGCACCAGCAATGACTGTCCTTCGAACACCTGCTTCTCGATGGGCACCATCGGTCCGCCGTTGCGGTGGTCGCGCTCGGGCGCCGGTGCGCTGGGCCGCGATCCCGGCGTGAACGGCGACACGATGTCGGCGACGTGCAGAAAGGCGGTGCGCTCCAGGCCCACGTCGATGAAGGCCGACTGCATGCCCGGCAGCACGCGCGACACCTTGCCCAGGTAGATGTTGCCGACCAGCCCGCGCTCCAACGTGCGTTCGACGTGCAGCTCTTGCACCGCGCCGTGCTCGACCAGCGCCACACGGGTCTCTTGCGGGGACCAGTTGATCAGGATGTCTTGCATGGGGTTCTCAGGTATTGAAACCGGCGCTGCGAAGGAGCTGCGCGGTCTCGAACATCGGGAGTCCCATGATGCCCGAATAGGACCCGCTGATGTGCTCGATGAACGCGGCCGCCGCGCCTTGGATCGCATAGGCCCCGGCCTTGCCGAGCGGCTCGCCGCTCTCGGCGTACCGCGCGATCTGCTTCCTGGTCATGGCGGCGAAACGCACGCGCGACACGCTGAGCGCCGCATGGCGGCGTCGGCCATGCTGCAGGGCCACGGCCGTCAGCACGCGGTGCGTGGTGCCCGACAGGAGCGCGAGCATGCGCTCGGCATCGCGCGCGTCCTCTGGCTTGCCGAGAATCGTGCGGCCCAGGGCCACCGTGGTGTCGGCGCAGAGCACCGGTGCATCGGCGAGCCCGAGGCGCTTGCGCCGCGCCACTGCGGCATCGAGCTTGAGCAGCGTGACGCGCTGCACATAGTTGGTCGGCGATTCGCCGGGCATCACCGACTCGAGCGATTCAGCATCTTCTTCAGGGCCCGCAAGGAGAAGCTCGTGGCGAACGCCGAATTGACCGAGCAGCTGGGCTCGCCGCGGGCTCTGCGACGCAAGGTAGATGAAGTCTGGCGTCATTCCCGGTGGTACGGATGGCCCGCATTGACCGACCAGGCCCGATACAGCTGCTCCACAAGCAGCACGCGCGCCATGGCATGCGGCAGCGTCAGGTCGGAGAGGCGGATGCGTTCGTGAGCCGCGGCCTTGAAGGCCGGGTCGAGCCCGTCGGGGCCGCCGATGACCAAGGCCACGTCGTCACCCTCGCCTTGCCAGGCTTGCAGGCGCGCGGCCAGTGCCTTGGTGGTGAGCGCGGTGCCGCGCTCATCGAGCACCACGATGCGCATGCCCCGGGCAATGGCACCTTCGATGCGTTCGCGTTCGGCGGCGTAGATGGTTTCGAGCGACTTGGAACCGCGAGGCTCTGTCTTCACAGCCCGCAGTTCGAGCTTGAGCTCGGGCGGAAAGCGCTTGGCGTAGTCGTCCCAGGCAGTCTGCGCCCAGTCGGGCATGCGTTGCCCGACGGCGACCACCAGGAGCTTCATGCGCGGCGGGCTGGCGCCTTCTTGGCAGGCGCCTTCTTTGCCGCTGGCTTCTTGGCGGCCGGTTTGCCGACCACCTTGACCGGCACGCGCGCGGTGGTGGCCTTCTTGGCCGGAGCCTTCTTGGCGGCAGTTTTCTTTGCCGGGCTGCGGCTGGCCTTCTCGGCCTTGGCTTCCTGCTCGGCCGCGCGAATGGCAGTCTTGGCCGCGCTGGTACGGCGCAGGCTGGGCATCTTGGCCGCCACCGGCTTCTTCTCCTCGATGACCTTGGAAACCGTTGCAAGCGCCGGCTTGGTGCCGCCGAGCTTGGCGCGCACCGGCTTGTCGCCCCAGATCTCTTCGAGGTGGTAGTACTGGCGGATGGCCGGCTGCATGATGTGCGCAACAGCCGCGCCGCAGTCCACGATGATCCACTCGCCGTTGTCCTCGCCCTCGATGCGCGGCTTGCCGAAGCCGGCGTCGCGCACCGCATCGCGGACGCTTGCGGCCAGCGCCTTGGTTTGGCGGTTGGAGGTGCCCGAGGCAACGATCACGCGTTCGAACAACGGTGAGAGATGCTCTGTGTCGAAAACCTGGATGTCCTGCGCCTTGACGTCTTCGAGTCCATCGATGATGGCTCGCTGGAGTTTTTGGGTGTCTTTCTTGGCGGCGGCTTCAGTGGTCATCAGGCAGGGCGGTAAAGGTGGTGTTGGTCAATATAGCGTGCAACGGCTGGCGGAACCAGCGAGGAAATGTTCTCGCCAAGCGCCGCGCGCCGCCGTATGTCGGTGGCGCTGGTGTCCATGGCCGGCAGATCGAGCGCCTCGAAACGCGCACCAGTCGGAAGGCCGGGCAGCATTTTCGGATCAAAACGAGCAGTGCCGCCCGTCGATAATGCGCGATACGCTACAGAAACAATAGCAATGCCGAGTATAGCCTGCCAGCCGTGCCATGTCGGCAACGCACCGGCCTGGTCGGCGCCCATGATCAAGACAAGTTGGGCCCCGGGCTGCTCGCGCTGTAATTCATGCAGGGTATCGAGCGTGTAGGTGGGGCCATCGCGCAGCACTTCGCGGCTGTCGACCAGCACTGTGCCCTTCAGCCCCGAAAAGGCCAGCCTCGCCATTGCAAGCCGGTCTTTTGCCGGCGTCAGCGCCCGGCTCTTGTGCCAGGCCTGTCCTGTAGGAATGACGTGCAACTCGGCCAGTCCGAGCTGCGAAAGCGCCGCCTCGGCCAATGCCACGTGGGCGTTGTGCGGCGGATCGAAGGCGCCGCCGAAAATGCCGATGCGCGGGGCTGGCTGGCCGGGCTTCACAACCAGTCGCGCCGCACGATGAAATCGCTGTACAGCGCGGCTTCGGGGCTGCCCGGCTCGGGTTGCTGGCGGTAAGCCCAGCTTGCGAGCGGCGGCATGGACAGCAGGATCGATTCGGTGCGCCCGCCCGACTGCAGCCCGAAGTGCGTACCGCGGTCCCAGACGAGATTGAACTCCACGTAGCGTCCGCGCCGATACAGCTGGAACGCCCGTTCGCGCTCGCCCCATGGCACGCCGCGGCGGCGTTCCACAACCGGCAGGTAGGCCGGCAGGAAGGCGTCGCCCACTGAGCGCAGCATTGCAAAACTGTTCTCGAATCCGCCCTCGGCAAAGTCGTCGAAGAAGATGCCGCCGATGCCACGCTGCTCGTTGCGATGCTTCAGGAAGAAATACTCGTCGCACCAGGTTTTGAAGCGCGGGTACTTGTCGTCTCCGAACGCGGCGAGCGCATCGCGGCACACGGTGTGGAAGTGCACAGCGTCTTCCTCGAAGCCATAGCAGGGCGTGAGGTCCATGCCGCCGCCGAACCAGCACACCGGGTCCTTGCCTTCAGGCAGCGCAGCCAGCATGCGCACGTTCATGTGGACGATGGGCACGAAGGGGTTGCGCGGATGGAACACCAGCGAAACACCCATGGCCTCGAAAGGCGCCCCTGCGAGCTCGGGCCGGTTCTGCGTGGCCGATGGCGGCAGCTTCGGGCCGCGGACCTGCGAGAAGCCGCAGCCCGCGCGCTCGAACAGATCGCCGCCTTCGAGGATGCAGGTGAGGCCGCTGCCTTGCAGCGCCTCGCCGGGTTCCTTCTGCCAGGCATCCCGCGTGCAGGTGCCGCCGTCGGCCGCTTCGACCGCCGAGACGATGTCCTGCTGCAGCTTGCGCAGGTAGTCGCCCACCGCTGCCGGGTCGGTCTGTTGCATCAGGCGTGCGGATGGTTGCGCGCGTGGAGCGCTCGAAAGCCGATGTCCTTGCGGTATTGGGCACCGTCGAAATTGATGCGCGCGGCGACTTCGTAGGCCCGCTGCTGCGCCTGCTTCACGCTGTCGGCCAGCACGGTCACGCACAGCACGCGGCCGCCGCTGGTCTTGAGCTCGCCGTCCTGCTGCGTGGTGCCGGCGTGGAACACCACGGCGTCCGGCGCTTCGGGCGGTATGCCGGTGATGCGGTCGCCCTTGCGCGGCGACAGCGGGTAGCCGTGCGCCGCCATCACCACGCCAAGCGCCACGCGCCGGTCCCACTGCAGCTCGACCTGGTCCAGCGTGCCGTCGGTGGCGTGCCAGAACACTTCGAACAGGTCGGACTTGAGCCGCATCATGATCGGCTGCGTCTCGGGGTCGCCCATGCGGCAGTTGAATTCCAGCGTCTTGGGATGGCCGGCCGCGTCGATCATGAGGCCCGCGTACAGAAAGCCCGTGAACGGAATGCCGTCCTTTTCCATGCCGCGAATCGTCGGCAGGATGATCTCGCGCATGGCGCGCGCATGCACCTCGGCCGTGACCACCGGTGCGGGCGAGTAGGCGCCCATGCCGCCGGTATTGGGGCCTTCGTCGTTGTCGAGCAGCCGCTTGTGGTCCTGGCTGGTGGCCAGCGCAGCCACGTTCTTGCCGTCGCACAGCACGATGAAGCTGGCTTCCTCGCCCTGCAGGAATTCTTCGATGACGACGCGCGCGCCGCCGTCGTTATGCGACACGCCGAACTTGTTGTCGACCAGCATGAAGTCGACCGCCTCGTGCGCCTCTTGCAAGGTCATGGCCACCACCACGCCCTTGCCGGCGGCCAGGCCGTCGGCCTTGACGACGATGGGTGCGCCCTTGGCATCGATGTACGCGTGGGCAGCGGCCGCATCGGTGAAAGCCTCGTACTCCGCCGTCGGAATCTTGTGGCGCTTCATGAACGACTTGGAGAACGCCTTGGAACTCTCGAGCTGCGCGGCCGCTTGCGTGGGCCCGAAGATGCGCAAGCCATGGGCGCGAAATTCGTCCACCACGCCGGCCGCCAGCGGGCCCTCGGGCCCCACCACGGTCAGAGCGATCTTTTCCTTGGCAGCCCATTCGCGCAGCGCGGCGGGCTCGGTGATGTCGATGCAGTCGTAGCGTTCGTCGCTCACGGTGCCGCCGTTGCCCGGCGCCACGTACACGCGGCTGACGCGGCTGGCCTGCGCCAGCCGCCACGCCAATGCGTGCTCCCGGCCCCCTCCCCCAATTACCAGTACCTTCATTCGTGGGCCTTCATTCGCAGTGGATCAATGGTCATTCATTCGGAAAGCGCGGCGTTGTGATAGACCTCCTGGACGTCGTCCAGGTCTTCCAGCACATCGAGCAGCTTCTGCATCCTGGCGGCGTCCTCGCCGGTCAGTTCGATCGTGTTTTCGGCCCGCATCGTGACCTCGGCCACCTCGGCCTTGAGGCCGGCGGCCTCGAGCGCGTTCTTCACCGTTTCGAAATCGGCAACGGCGGTGATCACTTCGATGGCGCCGTCGTCATCGGTGACGACGTCTTCGGCGCCGGCTTCGAGCGCGGCTTCCATGACCTTGTCTTCATCGGTGCCCGGCGCAAAGATGATCTGGCCGCAATGCTTGAACTGAAAGGCCACCGAGCCTTCGGTGCCCATGTTGCCGCCGTGCTTGGAGAAGGCGTGGCGCACTTCGGCCACGGTGCGCACGCGGTTGTCGGTCATGGTGTCGACGATGATCGCCGCGCCACCAATGCCGTACCCTTCGTAACGAATTTCCTCGTAGTTGACGCCTTCGAGGTTGCCTGTGGCCTTGTCGATGTTGCGCTTGACGGTATCGATCGGCAGATTGACGGCCTTGGCCTTTTCGACCGCCAGCCGCAACCTGGGGTTCGCGCTGAGGTCTCCTCCGCCGGCGCGTGCCGCCACCGTGATCTCGCGAATGGCGCGCGTCCAGAGCTTTCCGCGCTTCTCGTCCTGGCGGCCCTTCCGGTGCTGAATGTTTGCCCATTTGCTGTGTCCGGCCATGACTTTATTTCTCGCAATCCTGTGTTTTCAAAGCAGGCTCCGAGTTTACTGTCCGGCGCACACAACGGCTGGCAAGGGAGTGCCGGGGCGGCGATCCCTTTTGGTGATAATCCCCCGATGACGCCATCGCCTTCCGTCGGGCCCGGGAATCCGACCACCCTGCCGCCGCACACCCCATTGCCGCTGTACTACAAGAACGAGGCGGAGCACCAGGCATTCCTGCGCCGCATCTTCGACAGCACCGCCGCCGACTACGACCGCATCGAGAGCGTGCTGGCCTTCGGCACCGGCCCGTCGTACCGCCGAGCCGCCCTGTCGCAGGCGGGGCTGGCCTCCGGCGCGCAGGTGCTCGACGTCGGAATCGGCACCGGCCTTGTTGCCCGCGAGGCGCTCAAGATCATCGGCCCGACCGGCAAGCTGGTGGGCGTGGATCCCAGCGCCGGCATGATGGAGCAGATCGACCTGCCCGGCGTGGAGCTGGTTCCGGGCGTGGCGGAGGCGCTGCCACGGCCGGACGCCAGCTGCGACTTCGTGAGCATGGGCTACGCCATGCGCCACATCAGCGACGTGGCAGCCGCCTTCGGCGAGTTCCACCGCGTGCTGCGCCCGGGCGGGCGCCTGGTGGTGCTCGAGATCACCAAGCCCAAGGGCCGCTTTGCCACCGCGCTGCTCAAGGGCTACATGCGCGCGGTCGTGCCGCTGATCGCCCGCATCGTCGGCCGCCGCACCAACACCTCGGAGCTGTGGCGCTACTACTGGGACACCATCGAGACCTGCATTCCGCCCGAACGGGTGCTGGAGGCCTTGCGCGCCGCGGGTTTCACCGACGTGCGCAGGCATGCAAGCCTGGGCGTGTTCTCCGAGTACATGGCGCGCAAACCGGAAACCACCGTCGAGGCCGGCTGACCGTGCGAGTACAGGGCGAAACCTCCCACCTGCGCGTCGAGCGCCTTTCCCTGCCCGCCTGCCTCGCGCTGGCCGCGAACGGTGCCGCCCCTTTTGCGGCGCTCGGCTACGGCACGCCGCATGAACTGGCATGGATGCCGACGGTCAACGCGCGCGTTCTCTCGGCGCAGGGCGCCATGGCCGACGTATGGCATGTGGCCGGCAAGCAGCACGTCGACTCGGGCACCACCGGCATCGCCCGTTGGCGCAGCGACGGCCAGTGGCTGCTCGGGGCCATCGATATCGACGAGTCGGCCGAGGAGCGAAACCTCGCCGAGATCGCGCACCGCGCCTACCGCGACCTTTTCAAGACACTCGACCAGGCCGCAACGCCGCACCTGCTGCGCATCTGGAACTACCTGCCGCAGATCAATGCCGACGGCGGTGGGCTGGAACGCTATCGCCAGTTCAATCTCGGACGCCAGGAGGCCTTTTTCGAGGCCGGCCGCGCCGCCTTCGAGGGCGCGCCAGCCGCCTGCGCACTGGGCATCCACCAGGGCGCTTTGTCGATCCGCTTCCTCGCGGGCCAGACCGCGCCATTGCCGGTCGAGAACCCGCGCCAGGTCTCCGCCTACCGCTACCCCGAAACCTACGGCCCTCGCTCGCCCACGTTTTCGCGCGCCGCGCTGGCCGACGTCGGCAACGGCGAAGTGGGGCTTTTCATCTCGGGCACCGCGAGCATCGTGGGCCACGAAACCGTCCACCAGGGCGACGTGCTCGAGCAAACGCGCGAAACGCTGCGCAATCTCGAAGCCGTCATCGCCGCAGCAAACGCCCAGGTCACCCATGCCGCGGAAGCGTTCTCGCTGGCCACCCTCCACTGCGTGGTCTACGTGCGCCACCCAGCCGATACCGACAAGGTACGCAGCGTGATCGAAAGCGCCCTCTGCGCCGGCGCGCCGATGATCCGCCACGCGGTCTACCTGGAGGCGGACATCTGCCGCAGCGACCTGCTGGTCGAGATCGAAGCCCATTCCGTCGCACCGGGTCGCCTGCGGGCCTGACCTGTTGCGATCGATCGGACCGGCGCTCCCCATGTCGATGACCCGCGTGCTGCGCATTCTCACGGCCATTCCGCTCGCGCTGATGCTCTACGCGCTGCTGCTCTTCCTGGGCCTGATGTCGCTTGCGTGGAACCTGGTGGCAATGCTGCTGTACCCGGTGATGCCCGAGGCGCCGGCGCGCAGGCTTGGCCGGCTGACCATCGCCTTTGCCTATCGCACCTTCTGGGGCCTGGCCTCCCTGACGGGGATGATGCGCATCGACGCCAGTTGCCTGGACCCGATGCGCGACGAGCCCGGCGTGATCTTCGTCGCCAACCACCCGACGATGCTCGATGCGCTGCTGCTGGTGGCGCGGCTGCCGCGCAGCGCCTGCATCATGAAGGCCGACCTGCTGCGCAATATCTTCCTTGGGGCCGGTGCGCGGCTGGCGCGCTACATCAGCAACGAGTCTGCCCGTACCATGGTCCGGCTGGCAGTGGCCGACCTGCGCAACGGCGGCCAGCTGGTCATCTTTCCCGAAGGCACGCGCACCGTAACGCCGCCACTCAACCCGTTCGGCCATGGCGTCACGCTGATCGCCAAGCTCGCGCAGGCGCCGATCCAGACCGTTTTCATCGAGACCGACTCGCCCTACCTCAGCAAGGGCTGGCCGCTGTGGCGCGTGCCGCCGCTGCCCATCGTCTTCACGCTCCGGCTGGGTGACCGGTTCGCGCCCCTTGCAGACAGCCATGTGCTGCAATCGGAACTGGAACAATACTTTCGCCACAACATGGAACAGCGCGCCAACGACGCGTCCCCCGAATGCCAGACGCCTCGCGCACACACCTTGTCCTGATCCCCAGCTACAACACGGGCGAACGCCTGTTCTCGACAGTCGAAGCCGCGCGCGCGCAGTGGAATCCGGTCTGGGTGGTGGTGGACGGCAGCACCGACGGCACCGGCGAGCGGCTGCAGCAAATGGCTGCTGGCGACCCGGGCCTCAAGGTGTGGCTGCTGCCGCAGAACCAGGGTAAGGGCGCGGCCGTGCTGCACGGCCTCCGCGAAGCGCGCAAGGCCGGCTTCACGCATGCACTGACCATGGATTCGGACGGCCAGCATCCGGCCGACCTCATCCCCGCTTTCATGCACGCATCGCAGGCCCGCCCCGAAACCATGGTGCTGGGCCGCCCCGTATTCGACGCCTCCGCCCCGCTGCTGCGCGTGCGGGGGCGGCGCGTGTCCAACGGATGGACCCAGCTGGAGACCCTGTTTGCCGGCGTGGGCGATTCGCTTTATGGATTTCGCGTGTATCCCGTGGCCGACCTGATCGCCGTGATGCAGAGGCAGCCGTGGATGCGCCGCTTCGATTTCGACACCGAAGCCGTCGTGCGGCTCGCCTGGCGCGGCGTCAAGCCCGTGAACATCGACGCACCGGTGAAGTACCTGACAGCGGAGGAAGGCGGCGTGTCGCACTTCCGTTATGTACGCGACAACGTGCTGCTGACGTGGATGCACACGCGGCTGATGATCGAATTCGCCTTGCGCCTGCCCGGGCTGCTGTGGCGCAAGGCGCGGCGCATGCCGCCCTTCCAGTCCTGACGAACCGGCGTTGAAGAGCCGGCGGCTAGATCATCCCGCCGTTGATGGAAATCACCTGCCCCGTGATGTAGGCCGCCTCGTCGCTGGCCAGGAATGAAGCCAGCGCCGCCACCTCCTGCGGCGTGCCGGCGCGCTTCATCGGCACCATCTGGTTGACCATGGCGGCGTCGAACGTGGCGTCGGCCATGGGCGAGGCAATGATGCCGGGCGCAATGGCGTTGACCGTCACGCCGCGCGATGCCACTTCGAGCGACAACGCCTTGGTCGCGCTGTTGAGCGCACCCTTGGCCGCGGCATAGTTGACCTGTCCGCGGTTGCCGGTCAGCGCCGACACCGACGAAATGTTGAGAACGCGGCCCCATCGCGTGCGCATCATCGGCAGCAGCAAGGGCTGCGTCACGCGGAAGAATCCGTTGAGCGAAACGTCGATGACCTTGTGCCACTGCTCGCCGCGCATGCCGGGCAGCACGGCATCGTCGTGCACGCCCGCGTTGTTGACAACGATCTGCACCGGCCCGGCGTCCAGCATGCGTTCGCATGCCACCCGGCAGGCGTCGTCGCTGCGCAGGTCGAACACGTGGCACTCGGCCTTGCCGCCCGCCGCCGCGATGGCAGCCGCGAGTTGCTCCACCGCTTCGGGGCGCGAGTTGGCGTGCAGCAGCACCGTGGCACCGTCGCGCGCCAGGCGCTCTGCCATCGCGGCGCCCAGGGCGCCGCTGGCGCCGGTGATGAGTGCGCGTTTTCCTTCGAGAGTCATGGGGAAACCTCCGCCCTGCGGGCTGCGGCGCGAGTCCCTCCGGGCGGCCGGGCGGGACTCATGAGGCAATCGCCCCGGTTGCAAGCGGCGTGTTCAGCACCACCACGGCGCGGCCTTCGGCCAGCATGAGGCCGGCTCCGTCCTTCACCGCGAATTCATAAAGAACCTGGTTCGTATCGCCCGAGAGGCGCCGCGCCTGCACCTGCAGTGCACCGGCCACGTCGTCGAGCCGGGCGACCGAGAAGCGCACGTTGCGCGCACTCGCCAGAAAGCCGGCCGAAGGCGTGCTTCCTTCGGCGGCCAGCAGGCCGCCATGCAGCGCCATGGCCTGCGCGGCGTACTCGATGGCGTTGGGCGCGAGCAGGCCGCCCGCCGTTCGCAGCGGGTTGTCCGGCTGTGCATGCGTGCGGGTGCTGCAGTGAATCGACTCGGCATCCCAGCGCTCCAGCCGGTCGAGCAGGCACATGCTGCCGGTGTGCGGAATGCGCTCGGCAATGCCGGCCCGGTCGAGCGTCTGCGGAGTCGTGGTCACGCGGCGGGCTCCAGGTCGGCCACCAGCAGCACGTTGGCGAACGGCGTGCCTTCGCTCATCGGAATGCTCCGGACGCCGAAGCCCAGCCGCTGGAGCACCGCCACCCAGTCGGCCAGCGGCCGGCCCCAGGTGGGCGACACCTTGTGGCCGCGGATGCGCGTGACGGTGCGGTCGACCCACTGGCTGATGGCGAAGCCGCGCTTGCTCGACGCATCGCCGATGCGCAGCAGCAGCCTCGCGTGCGGGTTGCCGCCACGCCGCAAGGCATCGCGCACGCGCTGCAGAACGCCGTTCTGTGCTTCGATGTCCACGTAGTGCAACACGTCGAGGATCACGACCAGGTCGCATTCCGGCAGCGGCGCCGAACACATGTCCCCACAGACCAGCCGCGGCGCCGGCTGCAGATGACCGATCGAGGCTTCGGCCCGTGCCACGTCCTTGGGCATCAGCTCGATGCCGGTGTAGTCGGCCGCCGCTGGCGTGGCCTTCCAGGACAGGGGCCAGCGCCCGTGCGCCTGCATCCGGCTCATCGATGCGAGCAGGCTCGCGAAGAGGCCTTGCCCGCAGCCGATGTCGACCACGCGGCGGTGCTCCGGCCCGATCAGCCCGCGCTCGAGCAGCCCGCGAAAGACTGGATCGCGCCCGAGCTTGCCGCGCGCGAAATGCCAGGCGAAGCTGCCGCCCTTCTTGTAGGGAACGGTGGCGGCCTCATGAAGCTCGCGCCAGGCTGTATCGGTGGAAAACGGCGGGACCGCGCTCATGGCTTCAGGCCCTCCGGCAAAGTAACGGCGCACAGGTCAGCGGCGCGCAGGCGTTCGAGCAGCAAGGGCAATACCTCCAACAACACAGGATTTCCTTCGGGTGTGCGCGCGGCGTTGCCGTCGTGCAGAAGCAGGATGTCGCGCGCCCGCAGATTGCGGCCCAGGCGCGCCATGACCTTGGCGGGGTCGCCCTCGCGCGTGTCGAAGCCGCGGCGCGTCCAGCTCACGAGGGACAGGCCAAGCCGGTGCAGCACCGGCTCCAGGAATGGATTGCGCAAGCCGGCCGGCGCACGGAAACAGCTCGGACGCTGGCCGGTGGCATCGATCAGGATGTCCTGGGCGCGCGCGATCTCGCTCGCAAATCCGCGGGGCCCCAGAAAGGAAAAATTGTGCCGGTGCCGGGCCGTGTGGTTCTGGACGCTGTGGCCTCGCGCCACGATCTCGCGCGCCAAGGCCGGATGCGCCAGCACGCGCTCGGCAATGCAGAAGAAGGTGGCTCGCTGGCCATGGGCATCCAGCAAGTCGAGCACCCTTGGCGTGACTTCGGGTTCGGGGCCGTCGTCGATGGTGATGGCCACTTCGCGCCGGGCGCCGGCCGCCTCGGGCAAGCGCGTGACGTTGGGTCCGAGCAGGCTGCTGCGCGGCGTGAGTCCCGCGCCGGTGATCAGCGCGTGGTTCAGAACGACGGCGCCGATGGCCCAGGGAATGGCACCCGGCACCAGCGCGCCGGCTCCGAGCGCAGCCACGTGCAAGGCCGCGCTGGCGCGGATGGCCGGCGGCCAGGGCCAGGACTCGGGCGTTGCGGCGGATGCGGAAGACATGGCGCGGGATTCTCCCATCAGCCGCGTGCTGCCGGCGCAGTGACCTGGCGCGCGAATGCGGCGGACAGCAACAGTGCGAGCAAGGCGCCCGGGGCCACCACCCGCCCGATCGACGAGAGCGCCGGAATGTCCGAGATCGCGATCAGCCCGAAGGACACCACCGTGGTCAGGTTGGCCAGCATCAGCGAGGCCAGCGTGTCTTCGTCGGCGCGTCCGGCCACGCGCAGCTGGTCGAAGAACAGCGCATAGTTGGAGCCCACAGCCACGATCAGCAGCAACCCGACCAGATGCAGGATGCCCAGCGGCACCTGAAGCACGGCCATGCCCCCAAGCGTGAGCACCACCGCGACCACCAGCGGCTGGCATACCGCCAGCAAGCGCCTGCCCGATCGCAGGTAGATGCCCAGCAGCACCACCACCGCCAATGCGCCGAGCGACACCTGGACGAAAGCCTCGTGCAGGTAGCGCTGGTAGAGCCCGGCGAGTTCGCGGCCCACGTCGACCACCTGTACCTCCGGCGCGCCCGAAAGCGCCTTTTCAAGCCGTGCCGCATTGAAGCTCGGACCGGGATGCAGCACCACCAGCGTCGACCAGCCGCCGCCGGGGCGCTGGTACATGAGCGTGTTGACCACCGACCCGAGCGGCCCGCCGGTCAGGTCGGCGCGCCGCACCGGCGCCAGCTTGCGCGCGGCCTCGACATCGGCCAGGAAAGGTCCGAGACGCGACACCGGAAGCGGCGATCCCTGCGTCGCCTCCGCGAGCCTTGCGCGCAGCACCTCGCCCTCAGGCAAGCTGGCCAGGCGCGCTGCCTGCGTCGCCACGCTGGGCAGCACGCGCGTCACGGCCTCGAAACCGCCAAGCTCGCCCTTGTCGACCAGTGCCTCGAGGCGCGCCGTGGCAGCCTCGGTGTTGCGCAATGCGGTTTCCTCATCGGCGCCGTAGACCACCACCAGCGTTCCGCCATCGCCGGTGCCGATGTCGGCACGCAGCATTTCGTCGAGCTGCTGTGCCGACTTGGGCACCGGGCTCATCGCACCGAGGTCGGCGCGCCAGAGATGACCACCCTGCCAGATCACCAGACCCAGTGCGGCAACGCCCAGCCCGGCCAATAGCCAGCGAAGGCGCGGCAACCCGCGCACCAGCAGGCCGGCGGCTTGCGCCATGTACCTGCGCATGCCCATGCCCGTGGCGCCATCGGGCGCGAGCACGGGCAGCGCGTAGCGCGTGGCCAGCGCGGCAGCCACCAGGCCCGCAATCGAAAACACACCCAGCTGCGCGAGCCCCGGAAATCCCGAGAACACCAGCGCGGCAAAACCGCACACGGAGGTCAGCAGCCCGAGCCGCACGGTGGGCCAATGCACGTCGCGCCAGCGAGCCCAGCCCGTGCCGACCGCGGCGGCGCCGCGGGCCTGGATCAGGTAGTAGATGGCGTAGTCGATCGTCTCTCCGATCAGCGTGCTGCCGAAGCCCAGCGTCATGCCGTGAACCGAGCCGAACACCACACTCACGGCGGCGGTGCCCACCACCACCCCCGTCGCCACGGGCAGGAATGCGATGACCAGCGCGCGCGGCGATGCGAACGCCAGCAGCAACAAGCCGCCCATCACAAGGCCGCCGATGATGGCGAGGTGCATCGCCTCCGTCTTGATCTTGTCGCGGCTCAGCACCGAGAAGACCGGCGGTCCGCTCAACAGCAGCTTCGGCCTGCCCGCTTCAGGCATGCCCTGCGTTGCGGCATCGAAGGCCGCACGCACCCGCGCAATGGCCACGGCCTGCGCATCGAGGTCGCTGCCCGCCGCACGCGTGGTGGCGATCATGAGCGCGCGCGGTGCGGTGCGCGACATCCACACGCCGTTTTCGCTGCGCGGCGCGCTGGCCGGCGTCAGCTCGACGGCGATGCGCTGGGTCTCGCCGGTCGGATCGCGGTCGAGCAAGGGTTTGATTGCATTGCCGGCCGGCGTGCCCAGCATCGATAGCGTTTCGTAGATTGCATCGCGCAGTCCCTCGACGGTGAAGTGCTCGGGCCGCACACCGGGCGAGAGCTGGTAGCGGTGCTCGAAGACCCAGGTCCCGGCTTCGCTCCAGTCTCCGGTGTCGCCGTTCTGGATCAGATCGAACAGCTTGCTTTCGCGCATGGCCTTGGCCACGGCACGCGACACCGCCGCACGCTGTTCCGCGCCGGCGCCGCCTTCGATGCCGAGCATCAGCGTGCGTGACGCCACCCCGCTTTGCAGCTGCTCTATGAGCACCTGCTGCCGCGTGTCCGGACTCTTGGGCAGGAAAGCAGAAAGATCGGCGCTGAAGTGCGTGCGCGCAATTTGCAGCGCACCGCCGATCAGGACCAGCGCCCAGACCAGCAGCACCACTGCGCGGCGCTGCCAAGCCGGCGGCCCTCCTCCGGCCTCGCGTACCTTCACGGCGTGGTGCGTCCGGCCGCGCCTGGGCGCTCGGGCGTGATGCTCATCACCGAGCGGTCGCCGCCGACGAATTCCATTTCAAGGCCAGTCACTTCACTGGCGCGTCCGCTGATGCGAATGCTGCGGACCTGGGCCGCGAGACGGCTGTCCGCCGGCAGCAGGTCGAGTGTCCAGTTGGCGGCCGAGCCGCTCACGGCGCTGCGGAAATACCGCTGCAAGGTCGTGCCGTCGCCGCTCAGGGTGCCGCGCATCGCTTCGACGAGGCCGAGCAGCTCGGGCATGCTGTCGAGCGTCAGCGTTCGATTGCGCCCGCCGCGCGACAGCGTGAGCGTGTTGCCTTCGACCGCCATTGTCTCGTCGCGCGGCGACAGGGTGCGCCGCACCAGCTTGTCGGGCGCGTTGAAGCTCAGCGTGCCGCGCGAATCGAGCGGGCCCTCGAGCCCGTGCACAAAGCGCTGTTCGGTGAAGCGGGCCTCGCCGCTTTTCTGCTTGGCGAGCAGCGCCATCAGATCGGGCAGGTCGAAAGCCCAGGCCGGCGCGGCGCAGCAGGCCAGTGCCAGCAGCAGGCTCCTGCAAAGCCACTCAAACCGAATCTTCGAGCCAGAAATCATGAAAGTTGAACCAGTTGTACGGATAGGCGCGGCACAGCGCTTCCAGGCGCGCCACATAGGCTTCGACCGCGGCGCGGATGCGGCGTTCCCGCTCGGCGGGGTCGGCCGTCCGTTCGCTGAAGTCCGCCAGGAGGTCGAATTGGACATCGTAGCGCGCGCCTCCGCCATAGAGGCCGGCCATGAAGAACACCTTGCGCTGCAGCAACGCAGCCAGCCGGAACGGGCCGTCGTTGAAACTTGCAGGCTGTCCGAGGAACGGCAGCACGATGTTGTTGCCGCGCTGCTGCGCCGGCTGGTCTTCGCTGCCCGGCAGGGTGCGGTCGGCCAGCATGCCGCCCAGGCCGCCGCCGTCGAGCCAGTCGCGCAGCGCCAGCATCGAGTGCGGGCGGCCCAGCGCGATCACATGCGGCCGCAGTTCGGGCAGGCTGATGGCGTTCAGGATGGCCGTGATGCGCTGCGCGTTGTCGGGATACATCAGCATCGCAAGCCGCAGTTCCTGCTTGTGCTGGCTGTTGTGCTTGCAGGCGCCCATCGCCTCGAAGCTGCCGACATGCGCCCCTAGCAGGAAGGCGCCCCGCCCGTCCAGCGCCTCGGCCTCCAACGCCGGATTGCCTGTTACCTGTACGTCGAACAGGTCCATGCGCCCGCGCAGGAAGTACACGCGGTCGAGCACCGTCGAGGCGAAGGCGTGCAGCAGCCGGTAGCCGTCGATCCAGCCGGCCCGGGAGCCGATGGCCCTGAAAAGATAGCGCTTGATGTGGCGCCGCTGGGCGGGCGCGAACAAGAGGAAGTACAGGCTGATCGGCGGCAGCAGCAGGCGCGTGACGCGGCGGCCGCAGACCAGCGCCATGAAGCAGATGAAGCGCAGCGCCAGCATGTTGCTGCGCTCGGGCGTGTGCGCCCAGTCACCGCGTTGCCCCGTTTGCGCGGCCTCGTTCACCGCGCGCGTCTCGGCTTCGGTGTGCTTCATCACGCGGACTCTTGCACGGCGGCCCAGCGGCCGGTGACAGCCACCACGCCGTCGCAGCGCACGTCGAAGCGCACGCCGCGCGCGGCGCCGGGCTCGGGTTGCAGTTCGATGGAGAGCGTGCTTCCCGGCCGCACAGGCGCGAGAAACTTGGCGGCCGCAAGCGTGGGATGGCTGCCGAGGCGCGCGGCCAGCGCCGGCACGCGCTGCACGGCTTCCATCATTTCAGCCAGGATCAGCGCGCCGGGCAGCAGCGGCTGGCCCGGAAAGTGGCCAGCGAACGCCGGATGGTCGAGGGGCACCGCATGCGCGAGCTGCACCGGCGTGGTGTCGTCGGCAAGTTGCGCGAGCGCGAACTCGCGCAGCGCCCGCGCGGTGAGCTTGCCGGTGCCTTCGCGCGGAAAAGCCTTCACCTGCACCACGCGGCGCGGCACGAACACCGCCTCCAGCCGCTGCCGCAGCGCGGCGACGATCTGGCCGGTCGAGAGCGTGGGCGCGACAACGAACGCCACCGGGCGCACCACGCCGTCGGCCACGTCGTCGGGCAGCCAGAATGCGCCGTCCTCGACGCCCGGAATACTGTTCAGGTGGTAGTTCAGGTGCGCCAGCGAGCTGCGCCGCCCCGCCACGTGGATCAGGTCGTTGGCACGGCCGAAGAGCCTGAAGCGGCGATCGTCGAGCAGTTCGAGCACGTCGGCCATGGGCGTGGGCTCGGGCAGGAAGTCGCCGCTGAAGATGAAGCGCTCCGGGCCCTCCCCCTCGCCGGCTTCGGCATGGACGCGGATGTTGCCGAAGTTCTCCCAGACCTCGCTCTGCGTGGTGCGCCGGGTGGCGACCTGGCCCGATTCGGTGCTGCCGTAGATCTCGACCAGCACGCCTCCGAGCGCCTGCTCGGCCTGGGCCGCGAGTTGCGGCGACAGCGGCGCGGTGGCCGAAAGAATGAGGTCGACCGCCGGCAGTTCGATGCCCGACAGCAGCAGCGTTTTCAGGTGGAAAGGCGTGGTGACCAGCGCGCGCGGACGCGGCACCGATGCCAGGGTCCTGGCCACATCGGCAGGAAAGAACGGGCGCCCGCTTTCGAAAGCGGCGCCGCCGAGCATCGCCAGCAATGCGGACGATTCCAGCCCGTAGCTGTGCTGCACCGGCACGGTCGCCACCAGCGTGAGGCCGGCGAGCGACCGCAGGCCGAGCAGGCCGGAGAGCCGCTCCACCGCCACGGCCACGTCGCCAACCAGCGTGTCCCATCGCTTGGCATGCGGCTGCGGCACGCCGGTCGAGCCGGACGTCAGCAGGCTCACGGCGTGCATGGCACCGTCCAGGAGCGGGACCTCGAGCACATCGCCGCCCTCAGGGCTGGAGCGGTCTTCGATCAACACGCGCGGCATGCCGGGCGTGGCGAGGGCGGGATCGTCGGTCAGCGCGAACAGGTTCGAGCCGCCGGATTCGAGCAGGCGCGCGAGCGTGTCGGGCCGCGCATCGGGCGGCAAGAGGCTCGCATGGCCGCGCACCAGCGCAGCCGCCAAGCTGACGGCAAAGGCATAGCGGTCGACGCACAGGTTGACGGCCTTACCCTCCGCTGGAAGCACCAGCGCGAAGCGGGCCACGTCGGCCAGGAACTGGCGCGTGCTGACCGGCACGCCCGCACGCCAGGCCAGCGGTGCATCGAGGTCCCGATTGGCGATCAGCGGCAGCAGGCGGGTGTCGGCGGTCACGCGGGGAGACCCTCTTTCACCGGCCGCCGGTGCCGTGGTCGATGGTCGACGTGCCCTGGAAGGCGCGCACCGCATCGATGAGCCGCGTGCGCTCGAATTCAGGGTGCAGACGGTAGCGAACGAGGTGCTCGCCCACGAAAAGAAGCGTCACCGAAAGCGGCGTGAGCACGTTCGCGAGCAGCGACCAGGCCGAGAAAGGCAGGGTCAGGTACACCACGATGGACGACACCACCACCAGCGCGAAGTACACGGTCCAGATGCGGGTGAGCTGCGTGGTGTAGGCCAGCATGTGGCCCTTGAGCGGATGCACGCGCTGCGCGAACTGCGTGATCAGCGGCAGCCCCGGGCCGCGCAGCGAGGCGCCGAACCATCCACACAGCAACGCATTGATGGCCACGTGCTGGAACACATAGAGACGGTTGGTGTCGCCTGCCTCACCCAGGAACACGAGCGCGAAACCCGCGATGCCAAGCAGCATGGCCGCGATGAAACCCAGGCGGCCGAACTTGCTGGCGGCAAAGCCCGTGGCGGCAAGCCAGAGCGGGCCGAGCAGCACCACCACGGCCCATGGCTCCGTGGGGTGGAACAGCATCATCCAGTGGGAGAGGCCGGCATAGACCACTCCCACCAGCAGCAGGAGCGCCAGTCGCCATCGAGACATGAATCAGGAAGCGCTGCGATGCTGGGCGACGTGGGTCGCGAGCGTGCGCAGCGACTGGAAGATCTGTTGGTTGCGCTCGTCGTCCGAGCGCAGCTGGAAGCCGTAGCGCCGGGACACCTCGAGCGCGACTTCGAGGATGTCGATCGAATCGAGTCCGAGGCCTTCTCCGTACAGCGGATCGGTGGGCACGATGTCTTCGGGCGCGACTTCTAGGTTGAGCGCGTTCACCAGCAGGACGGCCAATTCTTTTTCGATCGGCGACTGTTCAGGTGAATCGTCAACGGCGGGAATGGGGGGCTGAGCAGTCGATGACAAGAAAACCTCCTGAAACTTTTTCGGTTACTACCTCGCGGGTCGTGGATTATAGAAGGGAGGCTTGATTAGACTGCCCGCTTCGATACGACCCGGAGCCCTTCATGGCCGACCCCCTTCTGATTGCGCGCCACGACACCGTCGAGTGCGCCTTGCTGCCCAGCCTGGCCAACCGCCACGGCCTGATCACCGGGGCCACCGGCACCGGCAAGACAGTCACCCTGCAGACCATGGCCGAGAAGCTCTCGAGCATCGGCGTCCCGGTGTTCATGGCCGACGTCAAGGGCGACCTGACCGGCATGAGCCAGAAAGGCACCATCGGCGAAAAGATGGCGGCCACGCTGAAGGAACGCGGCATCGAGCTGCCCGAATCGGCGGCCTGCCCGGTCACCCTGTGGGACGTGTTCGGCGAACAGGGCCATCCGGTGCGCGCCACCGTTTCCGACATGGGTCCCCTGCTCCTGGGCCGCATGCTGGACGTGAACGAAACCCAGGCCGGCGTGCTGAACCTTGTGTTCAAGATCGCCGACGACAACGGCCTGCTGCTGCTCGACCTGAAAGACCTGCGCGCCATGCTGCAGTACGTGGGCGAGAACGGGAGCCAGTTCACCACCGAATACGGCAACATCAGCGCCGCCAGCGTGGGCGCCATCCAGCGCGGCCTGCTGCAGATCGAAACCCAGGGCGGCGACAAGTTCTTCGGCGAACCGATGCTCAACATCGCCGACTTCATGCAGACGGTGGGGGGCAAGGGCGTGGTCAACATCCTGGCCGCGGACAAGCTCATGAACTCGCCGCGGCTCTATGCCACGTTCCTGCTCTGGATGCTGTCTGAACTGTTCGAGCAACTGCCCGAAATCGGCGACCCCGACCAGCCCAAGCTGGCCTTCTTCTTCGACGAGGCCCACCTGCTTTTCAATGAGGCGCCCAAGGGCCTGGTCGAACGCATCGAACTCGTGGTGCGGCTGGTGCGCTCCAAGGGCGTGGGCGTGTATTTCGTGACGCAGAACCCGCTCGACATTCCGGATTCGGTGCTGGCCCAGTTGGGCAACCGCGTCCAGCATGCGCTGCGCGCCTTCACCCCGCGCGACCAGAAGGCCGTGAAAGCCACGGCCACCACCATGCGCCAGAAACCTGGCCTGGACATCGAGACCGCCATCACCGAGCTTGCGGTCGGCGAGGCGCTGGTGAGCTTTCTCGACGCCAAGGGCCGCCCGAGCGTGACCGAGCGCGTGTACGTGGTGCCGCCGGGCAGCCAAATCGGCCCCATCACGCCCGCGCAGCGCCAGGCGGTGATGGCCAATTCGCTCGTCGCAGGCGTGTACGAGAAGGCGGTGGACCGCGAGTCGGCCTACGAAAAGCTCAAGGGCCGCGCCGAGACCGCGCCCGACGCGCCGCTGGCCAAGCCGGGCAGCAAGGATGCCGCCGAATCGTCCGGCGCCGGCAGCATGCTGAACGACCTGCTCTTCGGCAGCACCGGACCGCGCGGCGGAAAGCGCGACGGCCTCGTGCAGACGATGGCCAAGTCGGCGGTGCGCACCATGGGCACCTCGGTCGGCAAGGAGATCTTGCGCGGCGTGCTGGGCGGGATCTTCGGCGCCAAGAAGCGCTGACCGGGCTGACCGGGCGGTGAGCCGCCCGGCTCACTCACCAGCGCAGCAGGCGGGGGCCCAGCACGGCGCCCACCAGCACCGGCAGCGCGATACCGCTGACGTACCAGACCGCCAGAAACGGCGCCGTCAGCTCCATGCAGTGCAGCGCATACACGGCGGCCCCTGCCCCGCCCGCCAGACCGCCGGCAGCCGCACCGGCCAATGCCGGCCGCGTGGGCGCCAGGCTTCTCAACGCCAGCAGCGCGGCCGCAAAGACGGGCAGCGCCATGAGCGCGATGCTCAGGGCGCAAACCCGCCATGACTCGCCCATGAGCAGCGGCATGCGTTCCTGTGGCGGGGCGGTGAACCAGGCCACGGCCGCCATCACCCAGACCGCGAGCACCGGCACTGCCGCGCCGAGCCAGGCGCGCCGCACCTGCACACCGGGGCGCGCGAGGCGCTGCACCATCACGAAGGCGGCCACCGCAATGCACAGCGGAAACAGCACCTTGACCCAGAACATCGGCCAGAACATGGCCTGCACCAGGTCGCGCCGCACGCCGTATTCGGTGAACATGATGGCAAAGGACAACGGCAGCCCTGCCAGCAGTGCCAAGGCAAGCCGGCGCCCAGCGGCGCGGCGCGGCGCGGCTGTGGGACCGCTGGCCAGCATGGCGACGAGATCGTCTGTTTTCATGGCGCTTTGCCTCCCATCCTTGCCGCCAGGGCCTTGAGGCCGCGATGAATGCCTACCTTGACGGCCGACTCGGACATGCCGGTCAGGCTGGCAGTCTCGGCCACCGAGAGGCCTTCGAGCTTCACGTGCACGATCGGCAGGCGCTGGCGCTCGGGCAGTGTCTGCAGCAGACCGCCCAGGTCACGGCGCGCGTCGCTGGCATCGGTGGCCGATTCGGCGAACACCGCCAGGTCGTCGTCCAGCGGATCATGCAGCGCTTCGCGTGCGGACTTGGCGCGCAGCAGATCGATCATCTTGTAGCGCGCGATCGCATGCACCCAGGCCGTCAACGGCTGGTCGCTTTGATAGGTATGGCGCTGGTTGTGCATGGCGAGCAGGCATTCCTGGACTAGGTCTTCCACTTCATCGGGCCAGCCGAACAGGCGCTTGCCCAGAAAAGCGCGCAGGTGCGCGCTGAGTTTTTGCAGGAACTCGCGATAGGCCGCCGCGTCGCCGTCCAGGCCGCGCAGGAACAGGCTCCGCAACGCCGCTTCCGCGCCGCTCATTCGCTCCCTGCTGTCCATTGTGTTTCGTGCCATCGGACCGGCTGGTTACAGCCCTTTCGAAAAAAGATTCCGCCGGATTGTGCCGTGCCCGGCGCCGGCGCCGGGCACCCTGCTCGGCTAAGCTCCGCCAATCCATGCAAGGAGCGTCCCATGCAAGCTGCCATTCCGCGTCTTTCGGACCGTGAACAACAGGCCGCGGCCTGACGCCGATGCTGTCTGGGCTGGCTTCGAACCCGTGGGCCTATCCGGCGCTGGAAGTGGTGCACATCGTGGGCATTGCGCTGCTGTTCGGCGGCCTCTTGGTGTTCGAGCTGCGCGTGCTCGGCCTGGGCCGGGAGCTTTCGGCCCCGCAACTGGCCAGGCTGACACTCCTGCCAGCACTGGCCGGTTTCGGCCTGTGCGCCGTCACCGGCCTCACCATGTTTTCGACGCAGCCCGGCGAACTGCTGGCCAACAACGCGTTCCGGATCAAGCTGCTGCTGATCGGCCTGGCGGGCGCCAACGCCATCTGGTTCCACGTTCGGGGCGGCGCCGCAGCCACCGGGGTGATGGCCAAGGCGCAATGCCTCATGTCGCTGGGGTTTTGGCTCGCTGTCATCATCTGCGGGCGCTGGATTGCCTACATCTAGGCCAAGAATCCAAGTCAAGGAGACCGAGATGATTCAGAGACGACGCTTGTTGGTTGCCGGCTCGCTGGGCCTGGCTTTGCCTGCTTGGGCGCACCATGGATGGAGCAGCTTCGACCAGGACCGGCCGCTCTATCTGGAGGGGCGTGCGACCAAGGTCATGTGGCGCAATCCGCACGGCGAGCTGGAGGTCGAGCTGCCCGAGAACCCCAGCCTGCCGGCCGACCTGAAGCAGCGTGCGCTGCCCAAACAAAGCGCGGCCGTCGACGGCCCCGGGTTGCTGGCCAAGGCGCAGCTGCCGACGCGGCGCGACCGCAAGTGGACCATCGAACTCGCACCGCTCACACGCCTCCAGGCCTGGGGCCTTGAAGAGATAAAGCCAGGCACCCAGGTCGCTGCCCTGGGCTTCACCTTCACCGGCGAAAAAGGCGACCCGGTGCTGCGCGCCGAATACCTGTTCGTCGGCGGCAAGGCATACGGCCTGCGCTCGTCGCCGGCCTGAGCCGGCACGCCGGAGGGATCGGAGGCACTGCCACCCTCGCGCCCTGCTTGCCAGCCGCGCGAGTGATCGGTACATTGCATTTTTTGAGGGCCTCCAATGTCCGCAGATAGCACAGCGACCTCTTCGGCGATCCCCGCGATTCCGGCAACCCCTGTCGTCCCACCCCTTCCCCCGCTCCATCCTTCGTCGTCCACCGGCCATATCCGGCTGACCTCCCATGCCGGAGGTTTCGGCGCGCTCCCCATCCGGTGGGGTGCGGCCACGCCGGCCGAGCGCGGTCCGGTGGTGGGCACCACCACCAAGCGGGCGCATCGCAACGTCATCGGCACGCACAGCGGTTCATACAGCGTCTACCGCGCACTGGCGGTGGCGGCCGGTGCACTCAAGCGCGAGCACAAGGCCGACCTCACCAACACCGCGCCCACCGACGTGATCGGTCCTTATCCGCAGTGGAGCGAGCCCGGGCGCATCGTCTCGCTCGACCCCTGGGGTGCGCTGGTCGCCGATGTGTTCTCCGCCGAACTGGCGGCGGGCTACGACATCCGCCCCACCATCGCGATCACCAAGGCGCACGTGATCCTGCCCGAGGTGATCGAGGCGCTGCAGAGCGGCCGGCTCAAGGCCGACGGCCACTTTCTCACCACCGGCGGCGCGGCCATGGTGACCAAGGCCGCCATCGAGCCCGTGTGGTACCTGCCCGAAGTGGCACGGCGCTTCGGCTGCTCCGAGACCGACCTGCGCCGCACGCTGTTCGAGGAAACCGGCGGCATGTATCCCGAGCTCGTCACGCGTTCCGACCTGGAGGTGTTCCTGCCGCCCATCGGCGGGCAGACGCTCTACATCTTCGGCAACCCGCGCGACCTCGCCAATCCGGACGTGGAACTCACCGCGCGCATCCACGACGAATGCAACGGCTCGGACGTGTTCGGCTCCGACATCTGCACCTGCCGCCCCTATCTCACGCACGCCATCGAGGAATGCATCCAGGGCGCGCAGCGCGGCGGCGTGGGCCTCATCGCGTACTCGCGCAAGGAGGGCCGCGCGCTCGGCGAAGTGACCAAGTTCCTGGTCTACAACGCGCGCAAGCGCCAGTTGGGCGGCGACACGGCCGACCAGTATTTCGCGCGCACCGAGTGCGTGGCCGGCGTGCAGGACATGCGCTTCCAGGAGCTCATGCCCGACGTCTTCCACTGGCTCGGCATCAAAAAGATCCATCGGCTGGTGTCGATGAGCAATCTGAAGTTCGACGCCATCACCGGCTCGGGCATCGAGATCGGCGAGCGCGTGAACATTCCGGACGAACTCATTCCGGCGGACGCCCGCGTCGAGATGGACGCGAAGATGGCCGCCGGCTATTTCACGCCCGGCCCCGTGCCGGACGCCGAGGAACTCAAGAAGGCCAAGGGCCGGGGGTTGGGCGAATGAGCGGCAACAAGGAAAACAGCAGCGCCTACCTGCCCGTCGACGGCTCCGGCAATCTGCCGCCGGGCAGCGCGGGCGAGATCGATCCGGCCATCGAGTTTGCGCCGGACACCAGCCACCCCGCGGGTGCCGCCTCCGTGCTGCGCACCACGACCGCGATCCGCGAGCGCGCGGCTGCGCTGCTGGCGCGCGCGCGGCGGGGCGAATCGCAGTGGTTCCGCATCGGCGGCGCAGACGCGTTGGACGACGCGGCGCGCACGGTGGCCGAGGTCACGCGCGAGCGCTACCCCTGGGACACCATTCCGTACCACAGCCGCTGGCGCCACTTCGAGGCCGGCGGCGTAGACCGGCTGAAGCAGCTCGACCAACTGCTCGGCAAGCGCGTCGATACGCGGCAGCGCGCCCGTGCGCACATCGACTTGGTGCTGGTGAGCGTGCTGCTCGATGCCGGCGCCGGCCCCGACTGGCACTACACCGAGCCCGCTTCGGGCGAGCGCTTCACCCGCTCCGAAGGCTTGGCGGTCGCGAGCTTCCATGCCTTCACCAGCGGCCTGTTCTCGTCCAACCCCGACCATCCGCTGCAGGTGGATGCGGCCGGCTTGCGCGGCCTCGTGACCGAACGGCTCGGCGACGCCTTCCAGGTCAGCGACGTCAACCCGCTGGTCGGCCTGGCCGGCCGCACGGTGCTGCTGCGCCGGCTTGGCGAGGCCATGAGCGAGCAGCCCGAAACCTTCGGCGACGACGGCCGCCCCGCCGGCATGTTCGACGCGCTGGTCGCCCCGTTCGGCGCCGCCGCGCCGCCCACGGCCGAGATCACGGCGCACCAGATCCTGTCGCTGCTGCTCGAGACGCTGTCAGGCATCTGGCCCTCCGCCAATGCCATCGACAGCATCGCGGCCGATGGCAGCGACGCCGCAGGCGGCATCGGCTGGAGCGAACCGGCCCTTGCGCTCGGCGACTGCTGGCGCCACAGCGCCGTGCGCGGTCCCGGTCTCACCAACGGCTGGATGCCGTTCCACAAGCTGTCTCAATGGCTCACCTATTCGCTGCTCGAGCCCTTTGAATGGGCGGGCGTGAAGGTGCGCCATCTCGATGCGCTCACCGCCCTGCCCGAATACCGCAACGGCGGCCTCCTGCTCGACAGCGGCGTGATCGTGCCGAAGGACCGTGCCTTTCTTTCCCGTACCTGGAAGGCCGGGGACGAGTTCATTGTCGAGTGGCGAGCGCTCACCGTGGCGCTGCTCGACGAACTGGCGCCGCACGTGCGCAAGATGCTCGACCGCACCGAGCAGGAACTGCCGCTGGCCTGCGTTCTTGAGGGCGGCACCTGGGCCGCCGGCCGCGTCTTGGCACAGCGCTTGCGAGACGGATCGCCACCGCTCCTGATCGAAAGCGACGGCACCGTCTTTTAGACTCCCCGCTCCAGCAACGGCAGAAACAAAAATCCAATGAGCAACGTCCACCTCGTCGACCATCCCCTCGTCCAGCACAAGCTCACGCTCATGCGCCGCAAGGACGCCTCCACCAACAGCTTTCGGCGGCTCCTGAATGAAATCAGCATGCTCATGGCCTACGAGGTCACGCGCGACATGCCGATGCAGGACATCGAGGTCGAAACCCCCCTCGAAACCATGCAGGCCAAGGTCATCGACGGCAAGAAGCTGGTGCTGGTGTCCATCCTCCGCGCGGGTACCGGCATCCTGGACGGCATGCTGACCGTGGTGCCGGGCGCGCGCGTCGGGCATATCGGCCTGTACCGCGATCCCAAGACGCTGACCGCCGTCGAGTACTACTTCAAGATGCCAGGCGAAATGGAAAACCGCGACGTAATCGTGGTCGACCCGATGCTGGCGACCGGCAACTCGGCCGTGGCCGCGGTCGAGCGCCTGAAGGAACTCAACCCCAAGTCGATCAAGTTCGTCTGCCTGCTCACCTGCCCCGAAGGCATCGCGACCCTGCAGAAAGCGCACCCCGATGTGCCGATCTACACGGCCGCGATCGACCGCGAGCTGAACAGCCATGGGTACATCCTGCCCGGTCTAGGCGACGCGGGCGACCGGATCTTCGGCACCAAGTAAGGCCGACGCCCCTGGCGGCGGCCGCTTTCGATCCGGCAGCAACAAGAAGATTTCCATACCTCGAGGAGAAGCACCGATGACAGCACGCCGCCAGTTGATCATTCGTTCGGTCGCCATTGCTGCAGCAGCGCTTGCAGCGGGCGCGCCCGGCCTTGCGCTCGCCCAGGCCAAGCTCAAGGTGGCGGCGGTGTACACCGTGCCCTTCGAGCAGCAATGGGTGGGCCGCATCCACAAGGCGCTCAAGGCCGCGGAGGCGCGCGGAGAGATCGAATACAAGGCCACCGAGAACGTGAGCAACGCCGACTACGAGCGCGTGATGCGCGAGTACGCCACCGGCGGCAACCAGTTGATCCTGGGCGAAGTCTTCGGCGTGGAAGCGGCGGCGCGCAAGGTGGCGAAGGACTTTCCGAAAGTCGCCTTCCTGATGGGCTCTTCGCTCAAGCCGCAGGCGCCCAACTTCAGCGTGTTCGACAACTATATCCAGGAGCCGGCGTATCTCTCCGGCATGGTGGCCGGCGGCATGACCAAGACCAACCGCATCGGCATGGTCGGTGGTTTCCCCATTCCCGAAGTGAACCGGCTCATGAACGCCTTCATGGCCGGCGCGAAGGAAACCAATCCCAAGGTGGAGTTCAGCGTGAGCTTCATCAACAGCTGGTTCGATCCGCCCAAGGCCAAGGAAGCGGCCTTCGCGATGATCGATAAAGGCGCCGACGTGATGTATGCGGAGCGCTTTGGTGTCTCTGACGCGGCCAAGGAAAAAGGCAAGCTCGCCATCGGCAACGTGATCGACACGCAGGCGCAATATCCCGACACGGTCGTGGCCTCTGCGCTGTGGAACTTCGAGCCTTCGGCCGACCGCGCGATCAAGCTCGTGAAGGAAGGCAAGTTCACCGCCGAGGACTACGGCGTCTACTCCACCATGAAGCACAAGGGCTCCGAGCTGGCGCCGCTCGGCACTTTCGAGAAGAAGGTGCCAGCGGACATCATCGCCAAGGTGAAGGCGAAGCAGGCCGACATCCTGGCCGGCAAGTTCACCGTGAAGGTCGACGACTCCCAACCCAAGTCGACGGCGAAGTGAAGGGCCCGACGAGGATGCGCTGGCGCTCTTTACTTGCGGCCGGCGTGCTTGCACTCGGCCTCGGCGGTTGCGCCGGCGTCTACAACAACGCCGGTGGTGCCGACACCCGCAGCGTCCGGCTGGACGACACCCCCCGCATCGCCGTGATCTCGGCTTTCCAGCCCGAACTCACGCTGCTGCTGAACCGGCTCCAGGGTCCGGCGAAGCACAAGGTCAACGGCGTCGAGTTCACCACCGGCACGCTCGAGGGCAAGCCCGTGGTGCTGTTCCTCTCCGGCATCAGCATGACCAATGCGACGATGAACACGCAGCTGGTGCTCGATCGATTTCGCATCACCAACATCGTCTTCAGCGGCATCGCGGGAGGCGTGAATCCCTCCTTGCATGTAGGCGACGTCACGGTGCCCGCACAGTGGGGCCAATACCTCGAAGTGCTGATGGCGCGCGAGACTGCGCCGGGCAAGTTCACTCCGCCGCCCTTCATCAAGGACGCCACACTGCCCAACTTCGGCATGATGCATCCGCGGCCGGTCGAGGTCCGTTCGGCTGCCAAGCAGGGCATCGAGCGCAAGTTCTGGTTCGAGGCCGATCCCAAGATGCTGGAAGTGGCGCGCGGCATCCGAAATGTCGACCTGGCGAACTGCAGTGCCGGCAAATGCCTGGCGCGCAAGCCCCAGCTGGTGGTCGGCGGCAACGGCGTCTCCGGACAGGCCTTCATGGACAACAAGGCATACCGCGAATACACGTTCAAGACCTTCCAGGCCAATGTGCTGGACATGGAAACCGCGGCCGTGGGCATGGCGGCCTACAGCAACGGGGTGCCCTACATCGCTTTCCGTTCACTCAGCGACTTGGCGGGCGGAGGCGACGGGGAGAACGAAATGGGGACCTTCATGGGCATTGCCGCCGACAACTCGGCCAAGGTAATGCTGGCGTTCCTGGCGGCATGGAAGTGATCCTGCTCTCGCTCCCTCCCCTTCCGGGAGAGGGAGCAAGACCTTCATGACCAACGCTACCGTCCTGCGCCTCCGGGGCATCACCAAGCGATTCGGCTCGCTTGTCGCCAATGACTGCATCTCGCTCGACCTGCAGGCAGGCGAAGTGCTCGCGCTGCTTGGCGAGAACGGCGCGGGCAAGTCGACGCTGATGTCCATCCTGTTCGGCCACTACGTCGCCGACGAGGGCAGCATCGAGGTGTTCGGCGTACCGCTGCCGTCCGGCAATCCCAAGGCCGCGCTGGCCGCGGGCGTCGGCATGGTGCACCAGCACTTCACGCTGGCCGACAATTTGAGCGTGCTCGACAACGTGATGATGGGCACTGAGCCGTTGTGGCGCGTGTTCTCGCGACGTGCGGCGGCGCGCGCGCGCCTGCTCGACGTGGCGCGCCGCTTCGGCTTGTCGGTGTCGCCCGACGCGATCATTGGCGGTCTCTCGGTCGGCGAGCGCCAGCGGGTCGAGATCCTCAAGGCGCTGTACCGCGGCGCGCGCATCCTGATCCTGGACGAGCCGACCGCCGTGCTCACGCCGCAGGAAGGCGAGGCGCTGTTCGCCACGCTCGGCCAGATGGTGGCCGAGGGCCTCGCGGTAATCTTCATCAGCCACAAGCTTGGCGAGGTGCTGCGCGTGTCGCACCGCGTTGCCGTGCTGCGCGGCGGCAAGCTCGTGGCTGAGGCGCGCACCACCGAGACCACGCAGGCGCATCTGGCGCTGTGGATGGTCGGGCATGCGGTCGACGCGCCGCAGCGCCGACCGGCCAGGTCGGTAGGCGATGCGGTCTGCGTGCTCGATCGTGTGAGCACCGCGTCGGCCAGGGACGAAGGGCAGGATCATTCAAGTGCCCTTCGCGAGGTGTCGCTCGTGCTGCGGGCCGGAGAAATCACGGCCATCGCGGGTGTTTCGGGCAATGGGCAGGTGGCGTTGGCCGAGCTTTTGTGCGGCACACACCAGGCCGTTTCCGGCACGGCCCGGCTGATGGGTCGGGCGCTGCCGCCCTCGCCTGCGCGCCTTGTGCAGCGCGGCGTCGCGCGCATTCCCGAGGACCGGCATGCGGTCGGCGTTGTCGGCGACCTGCCGGTCTGGGAAAACGCGGTGTCGGAGCGGCTGCGCAGCCCGGTGTTCTCGCGCGGGTCCGTGTTCGTGCGGCGTGCGGCCGCGCGGCTGCATGCCCGCCGCATCGAACAGGCGTTCGACGTGCGCGGCGCCGGACCGATGGCGCCGGCGAGCTCGCTCTCCGGCGGCAACATGCAGAAATTGATTCTTGGCCGCGCATTGCTCGCGCCCGAACACGACGAAGACGCCGAAAACAGGAAGTATCCAACCCGCGCCCCGCGTCTGATCGTGGCGCACCAGCCGACCTGGGGCCTCGACATCGGCGCCGTCGCCTATGTGCAGCAACAGCTCATCGCGGCACGCGATGCGGGTGCGGCGGTGCTCGCAATCTCCGACGACCTGGACGAAGTGCTCGCGCTGGGCGATCGCGTAGCCGTGATGCACGGCGGCCATTTGGGCGAAGCGCGCCCGGCCGCCGCCTGGACGCGCGAAGCCATCGGGCTGGCCATGGCGGGTGCCACGGCGCCGCAGCCACGACGGGAAGATTCGCCATGATGCGGCTCGAACGGCGCCATGAAGCTTCGCGCGCCGCGCTGGTGCTGGCACCCATCGGCGCGGTCGCGTTCACCATGCTGGTGAGCGCGCTGCTCGTGCTCTGGGCCGACGCGCCGGTGGGCCGCACCTACGTGCTTCTGCTGCAGGGCGGCTTCGGCTCGGTGTTCGCGTGGAGCGAGACGCTGACCCGCGCGGTGCCGCTGATCCTCACGGGGCTGGCCGCGACGGTGGCCTTCAAGGCGCGGCTCTTCAACATCGGCGCCGAGGGCCAGTTGTTCGCCGGCGCCATTGCCGCCGTGGCCGTGGGCGGCATGCACGGCGGCAGCGGCTTCGAACTCGCGCCCTGGCTGCTGTTCCCCTTGATGATGCTGGCCGCCGCCGTGGCGGGCGCCGTGCTGCTGCTCGGTCCGGCGCTGATGAAGAACAAGCTCGGTGTCGACGAGGTGGTGACCACGCTCCTGATCAACTTCATCGTGCTGCTCGGCGTCTCGGCGCTGCTCGACGGGCCGATGAAAGACCCGGCGGCCATGGGCTGGCCGCAGAGCGTCTCGCTGCAATCCGATCTCGAACTCGGCAAGCTCATCGCCCAGACGCGCGTGCACACCGGACTCGTCTGGGCCGTCTCGCTGGCAGTGGTCGTATGGGCGATCTTCAAATACACGGTGCTGGGCTTCGATATCCGCGCCATGGGTGCGAATGCGCGCGCCGCTGCTTTTGCAGGCGTGCCGGTCACGCGCACCGCGGTGTCGGTGGCGCTGCTGTCCGGTGCTCTGGCCGGGCTCGCGGGCGCCATCGAAGTGGCCGGCCGCACGAGCTACGTCACGCTCGACATGTCGCCGGGCTACGGCTACACCGGCATCGTGATCGCGATGCTCGCGGGCCTGCATCCGCTGGGGGTGATCGCCGCCGGCGTGTTCGTAGCGGGCGTGCTGGTCGGCGCCGACACCATGAGCCGCGCGGTGGGCGTGCCGACCTACATCGCCGACGTGATCGTGGCGGCCTCGCTGATTGCGGTGCTGGTGGCGACCTTGCTGACGCAATACCGGGTGCGGACGAAATGACCGACCTGCTCGACATCCTCGCCAATCCGGCCTTCTGGGTCGCGGTGCTGCGCATTGCCACGCCGCTCATCCTCGGCACGCTCGGCGTGCTGCTGTGCGAGCGCGCAGGCGTGCTCAACCTGGGCATCGAAGGGATCATGGTCGCGGGCGCCTTCACGGGCTGGCTTGCGGTGTATGCCGGTGCGCCACTGTGGGCTGGCGTGGGAGTTGCCGCGCTCACGGGCATGGTGTTCGGCCTGCTGCATGCCTTTCTCACGGTGGGCCTTGCGCTGTCCCAGCACGTATCGGGACTGGGCATCACGCTGCTGGCCACCGCGCTCAGCTACTTCGGCTATCGCGTGAGCTTTCCGAAGGTGAACACGCCGCCGACCATCGCCCCTTTCGCGCCGATGGATTGGCTGCCGGTGCCGATTCTCAACGCGCAGACCTCGCTCACCCTCTTCGCCCTGCTGCTGGTGCCGGCCATCGCCTGGGTGCTGTACCGCACGCCGCTCGGACTCGCCCTGCGAATGGTGGGCGAGAACCCGCAGGCGGCCGAGAGCCAGGGTGTGTCGGTCGCGGCCGCGCGCACCGGCACCATCGTGGCGGGGTCGGCGCTGATGGGCATTGCGGGCTCATTCCTCACGCTCTCCGCGTTCAACGCCTTTTTCTTCAACATGGTGAACGGCCGCGGATGGATTTGCGTGGCGTTGGTGGTGTTCGCCTCGTGGCGACCCGGTAAGGCCTTGGTCGGCGCGCTGCTGTTCGCATTTTTCGACGCGCTGCAACTGCGGCTGCAACAATCGGGCGATGCCGTGCTGCCCTACCAGATCTACCTGATGCTGCCCTATCTGCTGTCGATCCTGGCGCTGGTTCTGGTGGCCCGCAAGGCGAGCTATCCGCAGGCGCTGATGAAGCCTTATCGCAAGGGAGAACGCTGATGCGCAAGCTGACCACGACGTGCGCGGGCCTGCTCACGGCATTGTGTTGCGCGGCCGTGCACGCGCTGGGCATCGACCAGCCCTACGAACGCTTCAAGACGCCCGACGCGGTCGACTGGGTGCAGCTGTGCGGCACCTGGGGCAAGGACCATAAGGGCACCTACCGCGTGATCCATGCCGATCTGGACGCCCAGTCTTTTCTCTACGTGCAATGGATGGGCCGCGACGCCGACGGCAATCTGCATGCCGAGCACACCGTGGCGGTCGCCGAGCTCGACAACGACCATGCCGAGATCGCCCTCAGCGACCTGACCTGCCGCGCAACCCCGCGGGGTGTCGTGTTGACGGCGCGGGCAACTTCCGGGCACGACGACAAACTGCGCCGCGTGACCATCGAAGTCGGGCCTGCGGCGGGGCAGTACCGCTATCGCGCCCAGCGTACGCGCTGAGAAAACAATAGCCAAAGACAGCCACAGGATCCGACGCCGATGCTCGACCTCCTCATCACCAACGCCACCCTCCCCGACGGCCGCACCGGCATGTCGATCGCCGTGCAGGCCGGCCGCATCACCGAAGTCACGGCCGGCCTCGATGCGCCCGCGCACGAGAAGCTCGACGCCGAGGGGCTGCTCGTCGCGCCCCATTTCGTCGATCCGCATTTCCACATGGACGCCACGCTGAGCTACGGCTTGCCGCGCGTCAACCAGAGCGGCACGCTGCTGGAGGGCATCGCCCTCTGGGGCGAGCTCAAGCCGATGCTCACCGCCGATGCGCTGATTGAGCGCGCGATGGCGTATTGCGACTGGGCCGTGGCCAAGGGCCTGCTGGCTGTTCGCTCGCACGTGGACACGAGCGACCCGAGCCTGCTGGCGGTCGACGCGCTGCTCGAAGTCCAGCGCAAGGTGGCGCCCTATCTCGACCTGCAGCTGGTCGCCTTTCCGCAGGACGGCGTGCTTCGCTCCCCCGGCGGCGTCGACAACCTGAAGCGCGCCCTGGACAAGGGCGTGGACGTGGTCGGCGGCATTCCGCATTTCGAGCGCACCATGGCCGAGGGCGGTGCCAGCGTGAAGCTGCTGATGGAACTCGCGGCCGATCGCGGCAAGCTGGTCGACATGCACTGCGACGAGTCGGACGATCCACTCTCACGCCATATAGAAACCCTGGCCTTCGAGGCTCAGCGCCTGGGCATGCAGGGCCGCGTGACGGGCTCGCACTGCACGTCGATGCATTCGATGGACAACTACTACGTGAGCAAGCTGCTTCCGCTCATTGCCGAGAGCGGCGTCGGCGTGGTGTCGAACCCGCTCATCAACATCACGCTGCAGGGCCGCCACGACACCTACCCCAAGCGCCGCGGCATGACGCGCGTGCCGGAGCTGATGGCTGCCGGGGTGAATGTCGCCTTCGGCCACGACTGCGTGATGGACCCCTGGTACGGCATGGGTTCCGGCGACATGCTCGAAGTGGCCCACATGGGCCTGCACGTGGCGCAGATGACAAGCCAGGCCGGCATCCGCCAGTGCTTCGACGCAGTGACCACGAATGCCGCGCGCGTGATGCACCTCGAAGGCTATGGCTTGGAGGCGGGCTGCGAAGCTAGCTTCGTGCTGCTGCAGGCGCGCGATCCGGTGGAGGCGATTCGCCTGCGTGCCCCGCGGCTCAAGGTGTTCCGCAAGGGACGCTTGCTGGCGGAAACACCGGCTGCCACGGCCGCGCTGCATCTGCCGGGCCGTGCGCAGGCCACGAGCTGGATGATCTAAAAGCCCTGGCTCTGGATGACGTTCACCACAAAAAATCAGGCCTCGGGCGCAATTGCCTCGGCGTACTCGTAGAGCGCACCCAGAATTTCCTCGCCGCGCTCGTCCGCGGATTCGGACAAGGCATCGACCTCGCTGAACAGCATTTCGATGGTGCGGGCTCCGCCCTCGCCCTTGAAGAGACGCGCCACACGCAGCGCCTCCCAGCGCTCTGCCTCTTCGGGGCTGAGCAGTTCGGGCCAGTTGCGCGCGCGGTAGCGAAAAAGCAGTTCTTCCAGGCGCCCGTCGTCGAAGCCGGTGCGGTCCTTGGCGAGCTCTTCGGGTGACAGCGCGCGCAGCTGGTTCAGCCGCCGCCGGTCACCGTTGCCCACAAAGCCGCCGTACAGGTCTTCATCGACGTCGGGCGTGGCTTCCTTGGGGCGTGCGTACACCTGCGACCAGATGGCACTCATGTCTGGCAAGTCCCGCGCAATGGCGGCATGGCGCATGGCCGCCTCGAGATCGACGTTCCAGCGCTCGGCCATTGCGGGCGCGAGGGTGCGCAGGTTGCCGACCACCATCGGCGACTTATTGAGGTGAATGCCTTTCACCGGCAAGCGGACCGTGCCCTCGGGCAGGTCGGCGGTGCGCGTGAAAAGGCGCAGGCGCAGGGTCTCGATGTCGATATCACGCAGCTCGCTGGGGTCGTGGGCGAGGTCCCATGCGAGCAGTTCGTTCTTGTTGGTGGGGTGGCTCGCGAGCGGCCACATCACGCCCAAGCAACCGCGCTCCACCGGGAACATGCCCGACACGTGCAGGAAGGGCTTGGCCGTTTCACGCATGGCCGGCAAGCCCAGCTCGCTGGCGACGCGGTCCTTCTTGTGCAGGCCGAAGGCGAACTCGAACAGCTTAGGCTGGCGCTCGCGGATCAGCCGCGCCAGCGCGATGGTGGCGCGCACGTCGGACAGCGCATCATGCGCCGACTCATGCAGCAGGCCGTTGGCGCGCGCCAAGTCTTCGAGCTTGAAGCTGGGCTTGCCGTCTTCCTTCTTGGGCCACTCGATGCCGTCGGGGCGCAGTGCATAGGTCAGGCGCACCACGTCGAGCAGGTCCCAGCGGCCACAATCGTTCTGCCACTCGCGCGCATACGGATCGATGAGGTTGCGCCAAAACAGGAACCGCGTCACCTCGTCGTCGAAACGGATGGTGTTGTAGCCCACGCCGATGGTGCCGGGCTGGGAGAACGCCTTCTCGATCTGCGCGGCGAAGGCATGTTCGGGGATGCCACGTTCCAGGCAGATTTGCGGCGTGATGCCGGTGATCAGGCAAGCCTCCGGGCTGGGCAGGTAGTCAGGCGCGGGCTTGCAATAGATCATCAGCGGCTCGCCGATCTCGTTCAGCTCTGCGTCGGTGCGAATCGCGGCAAACTGCGAGGGCCGGTCGCGGCGCGGCACGGCGCCGAAGGTTTCGTAGTCGTGCCAGAGAAAGGTGTGGTTCATTCAGAGCAAGGGAGAAAACAATCGGGCAATCGCGTCGCCGAGGCGGCGCCAGAAACTTTGCGGCCGGTTGGCGCGCACCGCGCCGGAGCTGTGGAGGTCGGTTTCGAACTGCGCGGCCAGAGGGCGCGCGAGCTCGGGGCCGTAGACCACCGCGCTCACCTCGAAATTGAGGCGGAAGCTGCGATTGTCGAAATTCGCGGTCCCGATCATCGCGCAATGGTCGTCGACCACCAAGGTCTTGGAATGCAGCATGCGCGCCTTGTATTCCCACACCTTCACGCCGGCGGCAATCAGTTCGTCGAAATAGGAGCGCGCCGCCGCGCTCACAATGGCCGAATCGCTTCGCCGGGGGACCAGGAGACGCACGTCCACGCCCCGCAGCGCCGCGCTGGTGAGCGCCATCATGGCGGGCTCGCCCGGCACGAAGTATGGTGTGGTGAGCCAGGCGCGTTCGCTCGCCGAATGAATGGCCTCCACATGCATGCGGTGGATGGGTTCCTGCATGTTGTCGGGGCCGCTGGTGACGATCTGCACGGGAATGTCGCCTGCTTCGACCTGCGGCAGCATGGCGTCCATCAGGTGATCCAGGTTGCGCAGGTCTTCTCCGGTGGCGTAGGCCCAGTCTTCGAGAAAGGTGGTCTGCAGCCAGCGCACCGCGCTGCCTTCGATGCGCAGGTGCACGTCGTGATACGCATCGGACCGCGTGCGCTTGTCTTCTTCGTCGGTGATGTTGACGCCGCCGGTAAAGCCGACGCGGCCGTCGCACACCACGATCTTGCGGTGGGTGCGGTAGTTGGTCACCGGCCGGAGGCGCCGGCCGATGCGCGTGTCGTGAAAGAGCGCAATCTGCACGCCTGCGGCAAGAAGCGGCGCCATGAACTTGCGGCCAATGCGCTTGGAACCCAGCGCATCGAGCAGGAGGCGCACAGCCACGCCCTGCCCTGCACGCTCCACCAGCAAGTCGCGCAGCGCCGTGCCGATTTTGTCGGGCTCGAAGATGTAGTACTCGAGGTGGATGTGGTCGCGCGCGGTGCGCGCCGCTTCAAAGATGGCGTCGAAGGTGCGTGCACCGCCCGAAAGCAGTTCCACGCCGGTGGCGCTGGACACCGGCAGCCCGCAGGCCGCAGTGCCGAGCCGGGCCATCTGCTGCAACGCCGGCGGCGCGTTCTGCGCCGCGTCGCGCAGGCGCGCCAGTTCGGCCTGCGTGTGGGCCTTGGCACGGCTGCGCAGGCGCTTGACCCGTAGCTTGCGCAAGCGTTGCGGCCCCAGGAAGTAATAGACGACGAAGCCCGCGAACGGCAGCAGCGCGAGCGACAGGATCCAGCTCATCGTGGACACCGGCGCGCGCTTCTGCATCACGATCCAGACTGAGAGCACGGCGATATAGCCGCTCCAGGCCAATGAGAGGCCGGTTTTCCATTCCTGGCTGAGCTCGGGAAGAATCAAGGTGTGCGGTACAGGTAGGTTCCGGTCAAAAAAAAGCCGGCAGCGAATGCTACCGGCCTTTTTCGTGATGCCAGGAATGCTGCGGCACCGGCCACTACGCCGGCCCACTTTATCCTGCGGCGGCCTCTTCGGCTTCAGGCTTGGACTTGCCTTCCTTCTTGGGCAGCGGCTGGATGTCCAGCAGCACTTCGCCCTTGTCGTCGATGTCGACCGACAGGCGGCCGCCATCGATGAGGCGTCCGAACAGCAGCTCGTCGGCCAGTGCACGGCGGATCGTGTCCTGGATCAGGCGCTGCATCGGGCGGGCGCCCATCAGCGGGTCGAAGCCCTTCTTCGCCAGGTGCTTGCGCAGCCCGTCGCTGAACGTCACGTCGACCTTCTTCTCGGCCAGCTGCGTTTCCAGCTGGAGCAGGAACTTGTCGACCACGCGCAGGATGATCTGCTCGTCCAGCGCCTTGAAGCTCACGGTCGCGTCCAGGCGATTGCGGAACTCGGGCGTGAACAGGCGCTTGATATCGGCCATTTCGTCGCCTGCCTGGCGCGGGTTGGTGAAGCCGATGGTCGCCTTGTTCATCGTCTCGGCACCCGCATTGGTGGTCATCACGATGATCACGTTGCGGAAGTCGGCCTTGCGCCCGTTGTTGTCCGTCAGGGTGCCGTGGTCCATGACCTGCAGCAGCACGTTGAAGATGTCCGGGTGCGCCTTCTCGATTTCGTCGAGCAGCAGCACCGCGTGCGGCTTCTTCGTGATGGCTTCGGTCAAGAGGCCGCCCTGGTCGAACCCGACGTAGCCCGGAGGCGCGCCGATCAACCGGCTCACCGCGTGGCGCTCCATGTACTCCGACATGTCGAAGCGGATCAGCTCGATGCCCATGATGTAGGCGAGCTGCTTGGCCGCTTCGGTCTTGCCAACGCCAGTGGGGCCGCTGAACAGGAACGAGCCAATCGGCTTGTCTTCGCGGCCGAGGCCCGACCGCGCCATCTTCACGGCGGATGCCAGCACCTCGAGAGCCTTGTCCTGGCCGAACACCACGCTCTTCAGGTCGCGTTCGATGGTCTGCAGCTTGCCGCGGTCGTCGTTGCTGACGTTGGCCGGGGGGATACGTGCGATTTTCGCGACGATGTCCTCGACCTCGGTCTTGCTGATGGTCTTCTTGCGCTTGTTCGCGGGCAGGATGCGCTGCGCGGCACCGGCCTCGTCGATCACGTCGATGGCCTTGTCGGGCAGGTGGCGGTCGTTGATGTACTTGGCGCTCAGCTCCGCCGCGGCCTGCAGGGCCGCCACTGCGTACTTGACGCCGTGGTGCTCTTCGAAGCGCGACTTCAGGCCCTTCAGGATGTCGACGGTTTCCTGCACCGTCGGCTCGACCACGTCGACCTTCTGGAAACGACGCGACAGGGCCGCATCCTTCTCGAAGATGCCGCGGTATTCGCTGAACGTGGTGGCGCCGATGCACTTGAGCTGGCCGCTGGAGAGCGCCGGCTTCAGCAGGTTCGACGCGTCGAGCGTGCCGCCCGAGGCCGCGCCCGCACCGATGAGGGTGTGGATCTCGTCGATGAACAGGATGGCGTTCGGCTTGTCCTTGAGCGACTTGAGCACGCCCTTCAGGCGCTGCTCGAAATCGCCGCGGTACTTGGTGCCGGCCAGGAGCGCGCCCATGTCGAGCGAATAGACCTGCGCCTCAGCCAGGATTTCCGGCACGTCGGACTGCGTGATGCGCCATGCCAGGCCTTCGGCGATGGCGGTCTTGCCCACACCAGCCTCACCCACCAGGAGCGGGTTGTTCTTGCGCCGGCGGCACAGGATCTGGATGACGCGCTCGACCTCGTATTCGCGGCCGATCAGCGGATCGATCTTGCCGTCCTTGGCGAGCTGGTTGAGGTTCTGCGTGAACTGCTCGAGAGGCGAAGCCTTCTCGTTCTTTTCGCCGCCGCCTTCTTCGCCTTCGCCAGAAGACGATTCGCTGCTGCCCTTGACGGCTTCAGGCGGATCGCTCTTCTTGATGCCGTGCGCAATGAAGTTCACCACGTCCAGGCGGGTCACGCCCTGCTGGTGGAGGTAGTACACCGCATGCGAATCCTTCTCGCCGAAGATCGCGACCAGCACGTTGGCGCCGGTGACTTCCTTCTTGCCGTTGCCGGTGGACTGCACATGCATGATGGCGCGCTGGATCACGCGCTGGAAACCGAGCGTGGGCTGGGTGTCGACATCATCGGTACCCGCCACCTGGGGCGTGTTGTCCTTGATGAAGTTGGTGAGCGACGCCCGCAGGTCGTCGACGTTGGCCGAGCAGGCGCGCAGGACCTCTGCGGCGCTCGGGTTGTCCAGCAAAGCGAGCAACAGATGCTCCACGGTGATGAACTCGTGGCGCTGCTGCCTGGCCTCGACGAAGGCCATGTGCAAGCTGACTTCCAGTTCCTGGGCAATCATGTGATTTCCTTTTGCCTTGCTGTAAATAAATTCTCAGATGGGTTGGAGCTTGCGCAATTCAACTGGTTCACGCAACAGGCTCGCTCACGCACTGCAACGGATGCCCGGCCTGGTGCGCCGCCTCCATCACCTGATTGACTTTTGTGGCCGCGAGGTCCCGGGAATAAACCCCGCAAACACCGCGGCCGTCGAGATGAATCTTTAACATGATCTGGGTCGCGGTTTCGCGATCCTTGTTGAAATATTCTTGCAGCACGACGATCACGAACTCCATGGGCGTGTAATCGTCGTTCAGCATGACCACCTGGTACATCTGGGGTGGCGCGGTTTTTTGCGGCCGCCGCTCCATAACGACCGAATCTCCGTCGTCCCCCGCCGGTTTCTGAGCCGGCGGAGTGCTGGGAGTCTTGGGAATTCTCGTTGCCATAAAAAAGATTCTATAGAGCGTGCAAGCAACGTGCCGACGCTAGAAGACTTGGTGGCGCGTATTCGACAAATCAAGGGGCTTGCGCCGTGTCCGACAGCACGGACACTAAAAATCTAGTCGCCCGGTCGCCTCTTTTCAATCGGCCCACCGCGCCGACACCCTGAGGCAGGCGAGTCCGAGTTCCGGAACGGATTTCCCGTATGCCTAAAAAGTTTCGCAAGCCGATGCTGGGCTGGCCGTGGAACAAGGTGTGCCGGCCCGTTCCGGCTCCGGAACGGCGCGCCCGCCGCGCCTCAAAACAACCAACAAAAAGCCCTCGAGACCGGAACGATCTCGAGGGCCGATGGCTTTGCGGCGCCCGGGATCGCCCGGACGCTGTTGCTCGCGCAATTACATGTGGTCGATCATGACCTGACCGAAGCCCGAGCAGCTCACCTGCGTGGCGCCGTCCATCAGGCGGGCGAAGTCATAAGTGACCTTCTTGCTGGCAATCGACTTTTCCATCGAGCTGATGATCAGGTCGGCCGCCTCGGTCCAGCCCATGTGGCGCAGCATCATTTCGGCAGAGAGGATTTCGGAACCGGGGTTCACGTAGTCCTTGCCGGCGTACTTGGGTGCCGTGCCGTGGGTGGCTTCGAACATGGCGACGGTGTCGCTCAGGTTGGCGCCCGGGGCAATGCCGATACCGCCGACCTGGGCCGCCAGCGCATCGGACACGTAGTCGCCGTTGAGATTGAGCGTGGCAATGACGCTGTATTCGGCGGGACGCAGAAGAATCTGTTGCAGGAACGCGTCGGCGATGCTGTCCTTGACGGTGATTTCCTTGCCCGTCTTGGGGTTCTTGAACTTCATCCAGGGGCCGCCGTCGATCAGCTCGGCGCCGAATTCCTTTGCGGCCAGGGCATAGGCCCAGTCGCGGAAGCCACCTTCGGTGAACTTCATGATGTTGCCCTTGTGCACAATGGTGACGCTGGGCTTGTCGTTGTCGACCGCGTATTGCAGCGCCTTGCGCACGAGGCGCTCGGTGCCTTCCTTCGACACGGGCTTGACGCCGATGCCGGAGGTGTTGGGGAAGCGGATCTTCTTGACGCCCAGTTCGTCCTGCAGGAACTTGATGAGTTTCTTGGCCTTGTCGCTTTCGGCTTCGAACTCGATGCCGGCGTAGATGTCTTCCGAGTTTTCGCGGAAGATGACCATGTTGGTCTTGTGCGGCTCGCGCACCGGGCTGGGCACGCCTTCGAAGTACTGGATCGGACGCAGGCAGACGTACAGGTCGAGCTCCTGGCGCAGCGCGACGTTCAGCGAACGGATGCCGCCGCCCACGGGCGTGGTCAGCGGGCCCTTGATGGAAACGACATAGTCGCGCACCGCGTGCAGCGTTTCTTCGGGCAGCCAGACATCGGGGCCGTAGACCTTGGTCGATTTCTCGCCGGCATAGACCTCCATCCAGTGGATCTTCTTCTTGCCGCCGTAGGCCTTGGCCACGGCCGCGTCCACCACCTTGAGCATCACCGGGGTGATGTCCAGACCCGTGCCGTCGCCTTCGATGAAGGGAATGATCGGCTGATCAGGCACATTGAGCGAATTGTCGGCGTTGACCGTGATCTTCTGGCCTTCGGCCGGGACTTTGATGTGCTGGTAGCTGGACATGAGGGGAAATGACTCCGGGAGTGACGTAATTCGGACGACTGTCTGCGAATTCAGACAGCGATGGGGAATCGCTGTACAGCCCGCGAACAAATCGCTGTACATTTTAGACGCAACCCATCAGCTGGCGTCTGTCAACCTGCGAGGCAACGACCTCGTTAGTGGCTGACCTTCTGCTCGCCGGGAGGCGTTTCCAACCAATTCTCGATAGAGGAATCAATCCAATGAGCAAAATTCTCGCAGTCATGATCGCTGGCCTGTTCGCCGCTGGCGCCTACGCCCAGAACCCCACCGGCACCACGCCCGAGCAAGGGAACGCCACCAACAGCAAGTCCCAAGCACGCGCTGAAGCCAAGAAGGATGCCAAGCCGGCTGGTCAAGTGGCTGCTCCCGCTGGCGACATCGCCAAGACGCCCGAAGGCGGCGCCGTGGGTGCAGACAAGGCTGCAGCAGCTGGCGAAAAGCGTGCCAGCACGCGCGACCAGCGTCGTCGCAACAAGGACGGCAGCGTCAAGCGCAAGTCGACCCAAGGCGGCACGCCCCAGTAAGTCGACCCCGGTCGCACAGAAAAGCGCTCTTCGGAGCGCTTTTTTTTTCGCGCATTGCAGCGGAACCGCTGTCAACCGGGGCAAGCAGCTTGCGCGTTGAATGTTCACCTCCACAGGGAGGCGGTCCATATCAACAATCTCAAAGGATGTCCCTCATGAACAAGCTGCTCGCAGCCCTCGTCGCCGGTCTTTTCGCTGCCGGTGCATTTGCCCAGACCCCGCCCGCACCCGCACCGGCGCCGGCCGCACCCGCCATGGTGAAAAAGGCTGCGCACCCAATGAAGCACACCGTCAAGAAGCACAAGGTTCGCCACCATGTCGCCAAGGCGCACGTCGCCAAGAAGGTGTAAGCTCCCGCGCTCACCGGCAATGCCCGCATCAGCGGGCATTTTTATTGGCCCGGCGCCCTTGAACCGCCCCTGAAAGAAGTCTTCCGATGTTTCAGCGTTTTGCCGCCCTGCTCCTGCTTGCCGCCTCCCTGATGGGCTCGGCGCAAGCCCAGCAGCAACAACCCCAGACCGACCTGCAACGCACCAAGCTGTCCATCGGCCTGTACAAGATCGATGTGCAAATCGCGCAAACACCCCTGCAACGCGAAATCGGCCTCATGTTCCGCAAGGAAATGCCGCAGGCCGAGGGCATGATCTTCGTCTTTGACCAGCCGGCCACCCAGTGTTTCTGGATGCGCAACACGCTGCTGCCGCTCACGGCCGCCTTCGTGGCGGACGATGGCCGCATTGTCAACCTCGTCGACATGCAGCCGATGACCGAGAACTCGCACTGCTCCGAAGAGCCGGTCCGCTTCGTGCTCGAAATGAACCAGGGCTGGTTCGCCAAGAAGAACATCAAGAAGGGCGCCAAGCTCGGCGGCGAGCTGTTTGCCGTTGCCAAGCGCTGAGCTTCGCCCGCCAGTTCCAACAAAAAAGCCGACCCTCACGGGGTCGGCTTTTTCAATGGAGAGCCCGGAGCCCGGTTCAGCCGAAGTTCTTGGCCGCGAAGTCCCAGTTGACCAGCTTGGCCAGGAAGGTCTCGACGAACTTGGGGCGCAGGTTGCGGTAGTCGATGTAGTAGGCGTGCTCCCAGACGTCCACCGTCAGCACCGGCGTGTCGCCGGTGGTCAGCGGCGTGCCCGCCGCGCCCATGTTCACGATGTCCACCGAACCGTCGGCCTTCTTCACCAGCCAGGTCCAGCCCGAGCCGAAGTTGCCCACGGCCGACTTCACGAACGCTTCCTTGAAGGCGTCGTAGCTGCCCCACTTCGCATCGATGGCCTTGGCCAGCGCGCCCGTGGGTACGCCGCCGCCCTGGGGCTTCATGCAGTTCCAGAAGAAGGTGTGGTTCCAGATCTGGGCGGCGTTGTTGTAGATGCCGCCGCTGGACTTCTTGACGATGTCTTCCAGGGGCATCGATTCGAACTCGGTGCCCTTTTGCAGGTTGTTGAGGTTCACCACGTAGGCATTGTGGTGCTTGCCGTAGTGGTACTCGAGGGTTTCCTTCGAGTACTCGGGGGCCAGCGCGTCAAGGGCGTACGGCAGGGGTGGGAGCACATGTTCCATGGTTTCTCTCGTGGGTTGGTTGCGGGGAATAAAGGATTCTAGAAAGGAATCAAGAGCCCGGCGTCGGACGCGTTCCCGTTTTGCCGGGACTCACGGTCAGGTCGACGGAGCCGTCGGCAAGCCTTGCAACCACGGCGTCGCCGGGATTGAGTTTCTTGGCGCTGACGATCGCGCGGCCATCGGCACCGGTGAGCCAGGCATAGCCGCGCTGCAACACCAGCGTCGGGTCGAGCAGCTTGAGCCGCAGAGCGATGCGCTCCAGCCGTTCGCGCCGCTCGGTCAGTGCGCGCTCGAGCTTGCGAGGGAAATCGGCCGATATTGCGCGTGGCGCATGGGCCAGGCGCTCGGTCCTCGAGAGCACCGCATAACGCAAGCGCTGCGATTGGTGCGCGAGCCGAAGCTGCTGGCGCGCCACCAGCGCCGACGGCCGCCCGAGCCGTGCGGCAGCCTGGTCCAGGCGCTGGCCCAGAACATCGAGCCGCGCAGCCAGCGCGCTTTCCAGCCGATCGCCCAGGAGATCGATCGCGCCGAGCCACATCGCCTGCGGCGCGCTGACGAGTTCCGCGGCTGCCGTGGGCGTGGGTGCGCGCAGATCGGCGCAAAAGTCGGCAATGGTGAAGTCGGTTTCGTGCCCCACCCCGCAAATCAGGGGAACCGGACTTTGGACGATCGTTCGTGCCAGCGTTTCGTCGTTGAACGCCCAGAGGTCCTCGATGGAGCCGCCGCCGCGCACCAGCAGGATCACGTCGACCGCCGGCTTGAGGCTGTACAGCGACTGGAGCGCGCGCACGAGTTCCGCCGGCGCCCCGGCGCCCTGCACTGCCGCCGGGGCAAGGACGACGGGGATGTGCGGCACGCGGCGCCGCAGTGCGGTCACCACATCGTGAAGCGCAGCGGCGCCCAGAGAAGTGACGAGCCCGACGGCCCGCGGCATGACCGGAAGCGCCCGCTTGCGCCCGGGATCGAAAAGCCCTTCAGCTTCGAGCCGGGCCTTGCGCTGCAGGAATTGGTCGAAGAGCGCCCCCTGCCCCGCGCGCTGCAGGCTTTCGACGACCAGTTGCAAGTCGCCGCGGGGTTCGTACACCGCTAGGCGGCCACGCACCTCGACCTGATCGCCGTCGCGCGGAGAAAAGTCGAGCAGGCCCGCCGCCCGGCGGAACATCGCGCAGCGCAATTGCCCGGAATCGTCCTTGAGCGAGAAATAACAATGTCCGCTCGATGCGCGCGAAAATCCAGAGATTTCGCCGCGAACGGCGACGGGATTAAAGCGCGCGTCGAGCGCATCGGCAACCGCGCGGCACAACGCGCCGACCGGCCAGATGCGCGGGCCCGGCGCGGATTGGGATTCACGCAAATTCACAAAACGCCCGGATAGCGGGTGACCACTCTTCCACAACGAGGCGGCAAGTCGCCGCTTGCGACCCTTGGTACGGGACAGGTGCACGGTTTGTCGTGCAAGCTGTTGATTTCATTAAAAAAAGTGCTGCCCAAAATTCAGTCGATCTAATGGAACGCCCATCCCATGCGGGTCGGGACACGTTGCTCAGCCGGTTAATCACAAAGTTATCCACAGAATCTGTGCGTCTTTGCTTACAAGCACACAAGCCGAGTGGCGATGGTTCGCTCGGGAGATAATCGCCGCGCATTTGCAGTCTACGGGGCCGGAGGATTCCTTGTTTTCCATCATAGTTGCCGCGGGCTGGCCAATCTGGCCATTGCTCGCTTGTTCGGTCATCGCGCTCGCGCTGGTTATAGAACGTTTCACAAGTCTTAAAACCGTGAAGGTCCTGCCGCCGAAGCTGCTCGACGAAGCCATTACTGTGTCGAACGGCTCCGTGCCGGGGCCCGACGTGGTGACCAAGCTCGAGCGCAATTCGATGCTCGGACAAGTGCTGGCCGCCGGCCTTCGGGCGCTCAACGCCAATCCGCGCTGCACGGAGGATGACCTGCGCGCCGCCATGGAGGCATCGGGCCGCACCGTGGCGCACAAGCTGGAGCGCTACCTGCCCGCGCTGGCGACCATTGCGTCAGCTGCGCCGCTGCTCGGCCTGCTGGGCACGGTCATCGGCATGATCGAGATTTTCGGTTCGCAGTCGCCCGGGAGCGGTGCCGTGGGGTCGGGCAATCCGGCGCAGCTGGCGCACGGTATTTCGATCGCGCTGTACAACACCGCCTTCGGCCTGATCGTGGCCATTCCAACCTTGATCTTCTGGCGCTATTTCCGCAGCCGCGTCGACGAATACCTGCTGAACCTCGAGTTGTCCGGCGAGCGCTTCGCCCGCCACCTGAACGCAATGCGGAAATGATGGCACCATGACCCGCGCCCGCATGCAGTTTCGCCACGGCGCGCGCGATGAACCCGAGATCAACCTCATCCCGTTCATCGACGTGCTGCTGGTCGTCCTCATCTTCCTGATGCTTTCGACCACCTACAGCAAGTTCACCGAGATGCAGTTGCGCCTGCCGACGGCGGACGTCGATTCGCAGCGCGACTACCCCAAGGAAGTGATCGTGGCGGTATCCGCGGACGGCCGCTATTCGATCAACAAGACCCTCTTGCCGGATCGCAATGTGGCCACGGTGGCCGCGGCCCTGGGTGCGGCAGCCACCGGCGGCAAGGACAGCGTCGTGATCATCAGCGCGGACGCCAGCAGCCCGCACCAGTCGGTGATCACGGTGATGGAAGCGGCGCGGCGTGCCGGCCTGGTGCAGATCACGTTCGCAGCCCAGTCGACAGCGCAAGCAGGGCACTGAGTGCCGTTGCAGGGCCGCCGCACGACGGGCAATGGCAGCGCGGCCATTGCGCCGGCTTCCCGGTTGCAGCGTGCCTGGTTGGGCCGCGGCGTGTTGGCATGCCTGCTGTGGCCGCTGTCGCTGCTCTACGCCGCGCTCTTCGCACTGCGGCGGCAGCTCTATCGATGGGGCTGGCTGAAGACGGGGCATCTGCCGGTGCCGGTGATCGTCGTCGGCAACGTCATTGCAGGCGGTGCCGGCAAGACGCCGGTGGTAATGGCCTTGGTTCGGCACCTGCAGGCCCGCGGATTGCGCCCCGGTGTGATCTCGCGCGGCTATGGACGCCGCACCGACGACTGCCGCGAAGTACTCGCTGAGAGCGATCCGCAGGATGTGGGCGATGAACCGGCGCTGATCCGCCGTGCCACCGGCGCCCCGGTGTTTGTGGCACGGCGCCGCACCGAAGCCGCGCGTGCCCTACTCGCCCGGAACCCCGGCACGCAGGTCATCCTGAGCGACGACGGCTTGCAGCACTACGCGCTCGCACGCGACATCGAGATCTGCGTGTTCGACGATCGCGGCGTGGGCAATGGGTGGCTCTTGCCTGCCGGGCCTTTGCGCGAACGCTGGCCGCGCCCCTGCGACCTGGTGCTCCACAGCGGCGAGCATCCCGCGTTCGGAGGTGGTTTCACCGCGACCCGCGCCCTGGCGCAAGACGCGGTTGCGAGCGACGGAAGGCGCGTCCCGCTCGATGCGCTGGCCGGCAAGCCGGTGATCGCACTGGCCGCCATTGCGCGGCCGGAGGTCTTCTTCGGCATGCTGCGCGCGCGCGGCTTGGTGTTAGCGGAGACGATTGCCCTGCCCGATCACTTCGACTTCGGCGGCTGGCAGCGCCCTTCGGGTCCCGAGTACCCTCTGGTCTGCACCGAAAAGGATGCCGTCAAGCTCTGGCGGCGCGCCCCGGATGCGCTGGCCGTTCCGATGCACTTCGCACCGGAGCCGCAGTTCTTCGCGGCCCTCGATGCAAAGCTATCATCGCTCGATGGATCCCAAGCTGCTTGAATTGCTCGTCTGTCCCGTCACCAAGGGCCCGCTGACCTGGAACCCCGAGAAGCAGGAGCTTTGCTCCCGCAGCGCTCGCCTGGCCTATCCGGTGCGCGACGGCATTCCCGTGCTGCTGGAGAACGAGGCGCGCACGCTGTCCGACGAAGAGCTGGGGCTGTGAGCTTCACCGTCCTGGTGCCGGCCCGCCTGGCTTCGACCCGGCTGCCCAACAAACCGCTGGCGGACATTGCTGGCCTGCCGATGGTGGTGCGCGTTGCGCAGCGCGCGAGCCAATCGGGCGCGTCTCGCGTGGTGGTGGCCGGGGACGATCCGACCATCGTTTCGGCCTGCGAGGCTCATGGTGTGGACGCCATCCTCACTCGCCAGGACCACCCCAGCGGCACCGACCGCCTGGCCGAAGCCTGCGAACAGCTGGGCCTGGACGGCGGCGATATCGTCGTCAACGTGCAGGGCGACGAACCGCTGATCGACCCGGCGCTGATCGGCGCGGTGGCCTCCGCGCTGGCGGCGCATCCGGAATCCGCCATGAGCACGGCGGCGCATGAAATCGATTCGCTGGACGACTTCCTGAATCCGAACGTGGTCAAGGCCGTGCTCGACGCTCAGGGCAATGCGCTGTATTTCAGCCGAGCGCCCATTCCATGGTGGCGTGACGGTTCGAGCGGCGGCGCGCCGCCGCGCGTGCTGCCGTCGCCCGCGCCGCTGCGCCATATCGGCATCTATGGATACCGCGCCGGCTTCGTGCGCAAGTTTCCCTCGCTGGCGTCCGCGCCAATTGAGGCCATCGAGGCACTCGAACAGCTGCGTGCGCTGTGGCACGGGCATCGCATCGCCGTGCACGTGAGCCAGACCGCCCCGGGTCCGGGCATCGATACGCCCGAAGACCTCGCCCGCGTGCGTGCGCTCTTTGCTGCCCGGCCCGCACCCTGAAATGCATGCACCCGCTTGGTGATTAGCGGAAATTCTTCACGCTCTCGCATGCTATCCTCGACGCAATTCCGCCTTGTTCGGCCCTAGGGCCGGCGCTTGGTGCGACACAAGATCCAAGAACCGTCCGAGGACACCATGAGACTAATTTTGCTGGGCGCGCCCGGGGCGGGCAAAGGCACGCAAGCGGCCTTCATCTGCCAGAAGTACGGCATTCCTCAAATTTCGACCGGCGACATGCTGCGCGCTGCCGTCAAGGCCGGTACGCCGCTCGGGCAGCAAGCAAAGGCGGTGATGGAATCCGGCGGTCTCGTGAGCGACGACCTGATCATCAACCTCGTGAAGGAACGCATCGCACAACCCGATTGCGCCGGTGGGTTCCTGTTCGATGGCTTTCCCCGCACCATTCCGCAGGCCGACGCCATGAAGGCGGCCGGCGTCAAGCTCGACTACGTGCTCGAGATCGACGTGCCGTTCAGCGACATCATCGAACGCATGAGCGGCCGGCGCTCGCATCCGGCCTCGGGCCGCACCTACCACGTGAAGTTCAATCCGCCAAAGGTCGAGGGCAAGGACGACATCACCGGCGAGGACCTGATCCAGCGCAAGGACGACGAGGAAGAAACCGTGCGCAAGCGCCTGGAGGTCTACAGCCAGCAGACGCGTCCGCTGGTCGAGTACTACTCGGCCTGGGCCAAGGCCGATCCGGGCACGGCGCCGAAGTACCGCGCCATCAAGGGCGTCGGTACCGTCGAAGAGATCACCCAGCGCGCCCTGGCTGCCCTGAGCAGCTGAGCGCGAGCCGCCGTCAGGCGGCCCTCGTTGTCTCGATCAGCTCCAGCATCAGGGCGATGCGTGCCTTGGCGGGCGTCAGCGCCCCGGCGTCGCGCAAGCGGTCATCGGCCCTCGGCAGAATCCGTCCGCTCGCGCAGCGCGTCGCGCGCAGCACAGGCACTCCCTCATCCTGGGCTCGGAGCGCGGCAGCCTCCAGCGCGTGATGCACAGTGCCGTTGCCGGTCGCGGCCAATACCAATCCTCGAATCGGCTCGGCCGCCCCGGCTGCGCGCTCCTGCAGCAGCAGGTCGATGATGGCCCCGCTCGCTCCGGCGTGGCTGATGACGATCTCGACCCTCGGCCAGCGCACTGCAGGCCCCCCCTCGGTTGCGAGAAGCGTTGAAACCGCACGCGTGGGCGATTGCGGCCAATCGCGCAGGCGGCGCACCGCCCCCTCTTCGACGTAGCCGACCGGTCCGGCGTCGCCCGACGAAAACGCATCGGGACGGTAGGTGTGCACCTTCTGCACATCCGGCGCGCCATGGATCGTGCCTGCGCAGACCACCGTCACGCCTTGCGCCGTGGGCGTGGCCGCCACCGCGAGGGCGTCGCGCACGTTTTGCGGACCATCGGGCGAGAGCGAACTCGCCGGACGCATGGCGCAGGTCAGCACCACGGGCTTGCCGGGTGCAAGCACCGCATGGAGAAAGAACGCCGTCTCCTCGATGGTGTCGGTGCCATGGGTGATCACCACGCCCGCGACGTCGGCTTCGGACAGCAGGCTCGCGCAGCGCCGCGCGAGCTGCAGCCAGATGTCGAAGCCCATGTCCTTGCTGTCGAGCTGCGCCACCTGCTCGGCTGCGAGCACCACGCCTTCGGGCCCCTCGATGCCGCCGAGCAGGTCTGCCACCGCCACTTGTCCCGCCGTGTAGCCGATGTTGTCGCCGCCGCTGGCGGCGCGGCCCGCAATGGTGCCGCCGGTGCCCAGCACCACGACACGACGCAGGCTCGGCGAAAGGGAATTGACCATGCTTGCCAACTTTTAAAAACTGGTTAAAAATACAGGTACTGGATATTCAACCAGTGCCGCAAGGAACCACTATGCAGTTCGCCGTGAAGCTTACCGCCCGCCAGCAGCAAATCCTGGACTTGATCCAGAGCGCCATCGCCCGTACCGGCGCTCCGCCCACGCGGGCCGAAATTGCCGCCGAGTTGGGTTTCAAGTCGGCCAATGCGGCCGAGGAGCACCTGCAGGCATTGGCCCGCAAGGGCGTGATCGAGCTCGTGAGCGGCACCTCGCGCGGCATTCGCCTCAAGGGTGACGCGCTGCGTTCGCTCAACGAGTCGCGCAACAATCAGTTCTCCCTTTCGCTGCCCGGCATGGCGCAGCTTGCGCTGCCGCTCATCGGCCGCGTCGCGGCGGGCTCGCCCATCCTGGCGCAAGAGCACGTCGACCAGACCTACTACGTCGAAAACACGCTGTTCCAGCGCCAACCCGACTACCTGCTGAAGGTGCGCGGCATGTCTATGCGGGACGCCGGCATCATGGATGGCGACCTGCTCGCGGTGCAAGCCACGAAGGAAGCACGCAACGGCCAGATCGTGGTGGCCCGCCTCGGCGACGAGGTCACGGTCAAGCGCCTCAAGCGCAACAAGCAGGTCATCGAACTGCACGCCGAGAACCCCGACTACCCCACCATCATTGTCCAACCCGGCGAACCCTTCGAAATCGAAGGCCTGGCGGTCGGCCTCATCCGCAACACCATGCTGATGTAGGCCCTCCGGCCTGCCTGAAGCAGCACCCTCTCCGGCCGCAACAGGTGGCGGGCGTATGGCGCAAAGTCGCCATCACCCTGTTGCGTCCCTTCAAAGAAATCCTGCCTGTGTTCAACCTCAGACTTTTTTGGAGTTCACATGGGAATCGCCCTCCTCACCATCGTTGATTTGTGGATGCCGCTGCAATCGCTGGCAAGCCGGCTGCTGCCGGCGCGCCGGGCCCGATACCGCGACGGCGGCAGTTCGTCCGCAGGGTTGCGCTACGTTGCGGTGCGGCCAGCTTGCACCGCGCGGGTTCAAGCTTCGGCGCCCGCCAAGGCAGTGCCGGCACCGAGCCGTCCGCTTCGCGTTATTCGCGTGGTCGACGGACCCCAAGGCCAAAAACGCTGCACCAACCGCATGGTGATCTCGGGCCGCATGGCCGATGTCTGCGCCGAGCTCGACCGGCTCGCCGCGCTCGAAGCCATGGAGGCGGTCAGCACGGCGCCCCGCCCCACGCACCTGCACTGAGCCCGCGCATACCCCGGTGACCATGGCCCGGGGCGGGTATCCAAACGTTCACGCGCGCGCCATGCCAATGCTGCGAGGCACAATGGCACGCCATGAACATTGTGATCCTCGACGATTACCAGGACGCCGTGCGCAAGCTGCGCTGCGCCGCCAAGCTGGACGCGTACGCGGCCAAGGTCTACACCAACACGGTCAAGGGCATCGGCCAGCTTTCCGTCCGGTTGAAGGATGCCGACGTGATCGTGCTGATCCGCGAGCGTACCCACATCTCGCGCCAGCTGATCGAAAAGCTCCCCAAGCTCAAGCTCATTTCGCAGACCGGGCGCGTGGGCGGCCATATCGACGTCACGGCCTGCACGGAGCGGGGCGTGGCGGTGGCCGAGGGCACCGGCTCTCCCCAGGCGCCAGCCGAGTTGACGTGGGCGCTGATCATGGCGGCCATGCGCCGCCTTCCCCAGTACATCAGCAACCTCAAGCACGGAGCGTGGCAGCAGTCGGGACTCAAGTCGGCCTCGATGCCTCCCAATTTTGGGCTCGGCTCGGTGCTCAAGGGCAAGACGCTCTGCATCTGGGGCTACGGGCGCATCGGCCAGCTGGTGGCGCGCTACGGACAGGCATTCGGCATGCAGGTCGTGATCTGGGGGCGCGAGGCCAGCTGTGCCAAGGCGCGATCCGACGGCTTCCAGGTGGCGCAGAACCGCCAGGAGTTCTTCGCCGCCGCCGACGTCCTGTCGGTGCATCTGCGGCTCAACGAAGAAACTGTGGGCCTGGTCACGCTCGAGGATCTTTCGCGCATGAAGCCGACGGCGCTCTTCGTCAACACCTCGCGTGCCGAACTGGTCGAGCCCGACGCCCTGCTCGCGGCGCTCAATCGCGGCCGGCCCGGGCTGGCGGCGGTCGATGTGTTCGAGAGCGAGCCGCCGCTGCAGGGGCACGCGCTGCTGAGGCTCGAAAACTGCATCTGCACGCCGCACATCGGCTACGTCGAGCAAGACAGCTACGAGAGCTACTTCGGCCAGGCTTTCGACAATGTCGTGAGCTTCATCAAGGGCAATCCCACCAACATCGTGAATCCCGGCGCGCTGCAGGTCCGCCGGTGACCGCATGAGCCGCCGGGCCGCCCCAAGGCGAATACCGCAGCCGAAGGCGAAGGTTCTTTCTATGAGCCGCCGGGCCGCCCCAAGGCGAATACCGCAGCCGAAAGCGAAGGTTCTTCAGTGAGCCGGCCCGCGCACCGGGGTGCGCTCTGGGCACTGCTGGCCGGCAATTTCGTGATCGGCACGGGCGTGATGGTGGTGCCCGGCACGCTGAACGAAATCAGCACCTCGCTGGCGGTCACCGTCGCCACCGCGGGACAGCTGATCACGGCCGCAGCAATCGTGATGTGCCTGGGCGCACCGCTGCTGGCGGCCGTGGTCGCCGGATGGGACCGCCGCCAGCTACTCGCCCTCACCCTCCTCTGGTACGCCGCCGGGCACGTCGCCGCAGCACTGATGCCGAGTTTTGGCGCCCTGTTGCCGGTGCGCATGCTCACGGTGGTGGCACCGGCGATCTTCACGCCCCAGGCCGCAGCCTGTGCGGGCATGCTGGTTCCGCCGGAGCATCGCGGGCGGGCGGTAACTTTCGTCTTTCTTGGCTGGTCGATGGCATCGGTGCTCGGCCTGCCCATTGGGGCGCTGATCGGCGGGCACCTGGGCTGGCGAATGGCTTTCGCGGCCGTTGCGCTGCTCAGTATCGCGAGCGCGGCGTCGGTATGGCTGACGCTGCCGCGGGATATCCGGCCCGCTGCGCTGACGGCTGCCGCATGGTCGCGCGTGCTCCGCAGTCCAGTGCTGATGGGCATCGTCTCGGTCACGGCGCTGCAGGGTGCCGGCCAGTTCGTTCTGTTCAGCTACTTCGGGCCCGTGCTGAAGCGGAACTTCGACGCGGATCCCACCATGCTGAGCGTGATGTGGGCGCTGTTCGGCGCCTTCGGACTGGTGGGCAACATGCTGGTCAGCCGCTTCATCGACCGCGTCGGCGCGGGCCGCATGGTGCTTGCAACCAGTTCGCTGATTGCGCTCAGCCTCTTTCTCTGGCCTTGGGCCGGCACGCTTCCGTGGCTGGCGGCGGTGCTCGTGCCGTGGGGCCTGGGCTGCTTTGCCACCAATTCAGCGCAGCAGGCGCGGCTGGTGGCCCTCGCGCCCGCCCTTGCGCCGGGCTCGGTGGCCTTGAACAGTTCGGGCATCTATATCGGCCAGGCGGTCGGTGCAGGGCTGGGCGGGTGGCTGCTTGCCAATGACGCGGCGGCGTGGATGAACTGGGTCGGATTTGGGCTGCTGCTGCTCGCCATCGCCTTGAGCCTGGGTGTCGATCGCAGCCGCCGCGCGGCCTGAGCGCGGCCCCGCGTAAAACCCGGGCACGCCCCGGCGGCGCATGGCTGCAAAATCGAAGGCTGCGCAAACCCCGGGACCCGGCGCCTGCAAGCGGGGCCGGCTCCATCAACCAGCGAAAATCTTTCTCAATGACAGTCAACTACACCCGGATCGGCGTCGTCGGCGCCGGCGCCATGGGCCGGGGCATTGCCCAGATTGCCGCCCAGGCAGGCAGCGAAGTGCTGCTGCTCGACAGTTTTGCGGGAGCAGCCGAGCGCGGGCGCGAAGCCCTCGCGGCTCAATGGAACAAGCTGCATGAAAAGGGCAAGATCGACGCCGCGGCGCGCGATATGCAGATCGCACGCGTCAGGGTGGTCGATTCGGTGGCCGCCCTCGCCCAGTGCGACCTCGTGATCGAAGCGGTGGTGGAAGACCTGGAGGTCAAGCGCTCGCTGTTCCGCGACCTCGAAGCGGTGGTCGCGCCCACGGCCACGCTCGTCACCAACACGTCGTCGCTGTCGGTCACCGCCATTGCCGCGGGACTCAAGCAGCCTGAGAGGGTGGCGGGTTTCCACTTCTTCAACCCAGTGCCGCTGATGAAGGTGGTCGAGGTGGTAGCAGGCTTCAAGACCTCCGTCGAGGTCTGCAAGCAGCTGGCCGGCTATGCGGTGCAGATGGGCCACAGCGCTGTGCAGGCGCAGGACACGCCCGGCTTCATCGTCAACCACGCCGGACGCGGCTACGGCACCGAGGCGCTGCGCATCGTGGGTGAAGGCGTCGCCGACTTTGCCACCGTCGACCGCATCCTCAAGGAGCAGGCCGGCTTTCGCCTGGGTCCGTTCGAACTGCTGGACCTGACGGCACTCGACGTGTCGCATCCGGTGATGGAATCGATCTATCACCAGTACTACGAGGAGCCACGCTTCCGACCCAGCGTGATCACGGCGCAGAGGCTTGCAGCGGGTGTGCTGGGCCGCAAGACGAACGAAGGCTTCTATCGCTACAACGACGGCGTGATGCAGCAGGTGCCCGAAGCCCCGGCGCCCACGGTCGAGGCGCTGCCCTCGGTCTGGGTGTCTCCCCGTGCTGCAAGGCGGGCCGAACTGCTGCGGCTGGTGAATGCGCTCGGCGCCCAGATCGACAGCGGCGCCGCGCCTGCGCCCGCCTCGCTCATCCTGGTTGCGCCATTGGGCTTCGACGTGACCACGGTGGCCGCGGTCGAGCGCCTGGACGCCACGCGCACCGTCGGGATCGACATGCTGATCGATGATGCGGCCACCAAGCGCCGCGTGCTCGCCACCAACCCGGCCACGCGCCGCGACATCCGCGATGCGGCGCACGCCCTCTTCGCGCGCGACGGCAAGGCCGTGAGCGTGATCCGCGACAGCGGCGGCTTCGTCACGCAGCGCGTGATCGGCACCATCGTCAACATTGCCGCCGACATGTGCCAGCAGCGCGTCTGCTCGCCGGCCGATCTCGAAACGGCGGTCCAGCTGGGCCTGGGCTATCCGCGCGGTCCGCTGGCCATGGGCAACCTGTACGGGCCCACCAACATGCTCGAGGTGCTGTTCAACCTGCAAACGGTCTACGGCGATCCGCGCTATCGCCCGAGCCCGTGGCTGCGCCGCCGAGGGGCGCTAGGCCTGAGCCTGCTGCACGAGGAAGAATAAGTAAACAAGCCAATATCAAGGAAAGCATCACAGCGATGACCGCCGAACTGAAGAGCACCAGCGAGGGACGCACCATGGTGCTGACGATCGCCAACCCGACACAGCGCAATGCACTGGGTCCCGAGATCTACGCCGCGGGCATCGAGGCGCTCAACGGCGCCGAAAGCAGCGATGAGATTCGCAGCGTGGTCATCGTGGGCGAAGGCGCATGGTTCTGTGCCGGCGGCTCGCTGCAGCGGCTCTCGGACAACCGCCAGCGCGACCCTTCGGTGCAGGCCGAAAGCATCGAGGGACTGCACAACTGGATCGATTCGATCCGCGCTTTTCCCAAGCCGATCATCGCGGCCGTCGAGGGTGCGGCGGCAGGCGCCGGCTTCTCGCTCGCGCTGGCCTGTGATTTCGTCGTGGCCGCGCGCGACGCTGTTTTTGCGGCGTCCTACAGCAACGTAGCGCTGTCGCCCGACGGCGGCTTGAGCTGGCACCTGGGCCAGGCGTTGCCGCGCCAGTTGGCCAGCGAGTGGCTGATGTGCGGCGAGCGCATCGGCGCGCCGCGGCTGCATGCGCTCGGATTGGTCAATGAGTTGAGTGAAAACGGCCAGGCGCTCGCCAGCGCGTTGGCGCTTGCAACACGGCTCAACGCGCGTGCGCCAAACTCGCTCGCCAGCATCAAGGAGCTGCTGAGCGAGGCGCGCGGCAGCACGTTTGCATCGCAGCTCTCGCAGGAGCGCGATCACTTCGTGCGCAACCTGCATCATCCGAATGCCGGCATCGGCATTGCCGCATTCCTCGAGAAGAAGCCCCCGCAGTACGAGTAGCGGCGCCACGTCGCTCTCGTGACACCCTCCAGCCTTTCAGTCGCCGACAGGACAGACCAATGGACGACCCCATTCTTACCATCGAAGAACGTGAAGCGATCAACAGTGGTCGCTGGTTTTCTTCCCTATCTCCCTCGCTGCGGCACGACATTCTCCGATGCGCATTCGTCAAACGCTACAAGGACGGCGACCTGATCGCCGCCCGCGGCGACCCGCCCGACCACTGGATTGCCTGCGCCAAGGGCGCGGTGCGCGTCAGCTCCACGGCCGTGTCGGGCAAGCAGGTGACGCTGACCTACGTGGAGCCGGGCATCTGGTTCGGCGACGTGGCGATGTTCGACGGGGACCGGCGCACGCACGACGCCTATGCGCATGGGGATACCACCAATCTGTGCGTGGCGCGGGCCGATTTCCAGAAGATCCTGGCCGCGCACGTGGAGCTGTACGAGGCGCTGATGCGGCTGCAGGCGCGCCGCATCCGCACCCTCTTCGGGCTGGTGGAAGACCTCAACACCCTGCCCTTGCGCGCACGGCTTGCGAAGCAACTCATTCACTTGGTGCGCAGCTACGGCGTGCCCAACCTGGAAGACGGCAGCCAGATGCGCATCGGGCTGCAGCTTGCGCAGGAAGAGCTGGCACAGCTGCTCGGCGCATCGCGCCAGCGCGTCAACCAGGAACTCAAGACCATGGAACGCGAGGGCACCATCCGCATCGAGCCGGCTGGCCTCGTGGTGCTGGACCGCGTGGCATTGATGCGCGTCTCCGAAGCGGATGTCTGACATGAGCCAGGACTTCTCCAACTTCATCGGCACCCGTGCGGTCTCGCAGCAGCACGCCTTCGACGTCGACGTGCTCGCAGCCTGGCTCGAGAAGAACCTTGATGGCTTCAAGGGTCCGCTCACTGTGGAGATGTTCAAGGGCGGCCAGTCCAACCCGACCTACAAGCTCGTCACGCCCACGCAGAGCTACGTGATGCGTGCCAAGCCCGGCCCCGTCGCCAAGCTGCTGCCCTCGGCTCATGCGGTGGAGCGCGAGTTCAAGGTCATGAGCGGCTTGCAAGGCACCGATGTGCCCGTGCCACGCATGCATTGCCTGTGCGAGGACGAATCCGTCATCGGCCGCGCCTTCTACGTGATGGAATTCATGCAAGGGCGCGTGCTGTGGGATCAGTCGCTGCCCGGCATGAGCAATGCCGAACGCGCGGCTCACTACGATGAGATGAACCGCGTCATCGCGGCACTGCACACCGTGAAGTTTGCCGAGCGCGGCCTGGCCGACTACGGCAAGCCCGGCAACTACTTTGAGCGCCAGATCGGCCGCTGGAGCAAGCAATACAAGGCCTCGACCGATGGCGCCGGCGAACTGTCGCAGCCGATCGGCGCCATGGAGCGCCTGATCGACTGGCTCCCCGCCCATATGCCCGCGAGTGCGCGCGACGAGACCAAGGTCTCGATCGTGCACGGCGACTACCGGCTGGACAACGTGATGTTCCACGCCACAGAGCCGCGGATCATCGCGGTGCTCGACTGGGAGCTTTCCACACTGGGTCATCCGCTGGCGGACTTCAGCTACCACTGCATGTCCTGGCACATGCCTCCCACCACCGGCCGCGGCATCGGCGGCGTGGATGTTGCGGCGCTGGGCATTCCCACCGAGAGCGAATACATCCGCCGCTACTGCGAGCGCACGCGCATCAGCACGCCCGAGGCGCTGGCGCCCGACTGGAACTTCTACCAGGCCTACAACCTGTTCCGCATGGCTGCGATCCTGCAAGGCATTGCCAAGCGGGTCGAGGCCGGTACCGCATCGAGCGAGCAAGCCGTGGCATCTGCCCGCGGCGCGCGGCCGATGGCCGAGATGGCCTGGCAGTTTGCCCAAAAGGCCTAGCTGCCGCACACCCCCACCAGGAGACAAGAGATGGATTTCGAATACTCGGCAAAAACCAAAGAACTCCAGAAGCGCGTGAGCGCGTTCATGGACGAGCACATCTACCCGGCCGAAGCCGAGTACTCGGCCGAACTGGCCGCCAACACGGCCGCCGGCAAGCGCTGGACCGCGCTCAAGACCGTCGAGAAGGTCAAGGAGAAGGCCAAGGCCCAGGGACTGTGGAACCTGTTCCTGCCGGTAGACAGTGCCTCCGCGTCTGGCTATGAAGGTGCCGGCCTCACCAACCAGGAATACGCACCGCTCGCCGAGATCATGGGCCGTGTGCCATGGGCCTCGGAAGCTTTCAACTGCTCGGCGCCGGACACCGGCAACATGGAGACCATTGCCCGCTACGGTTCCGAAGCCATCAAGGCGCGCTGGCTCAAGCCGCTGCTCGAAGGGCAGATCCGCTCGGCCTTCGCGATGACCGAGCCCGACGTTGCTTCGAGCGATGCCACCAACATCTCGACCCGCATTGAACGCCAGGGCAACGAGTACGTGATCAACGGCCGCAAGTGGTGGATCTCGGGCGCAGCCGATCCGCGCTGCGCTGTGTTCATCACCATGGGCAAGAGCGACCCCGATGCGCCGAGGCATTCGCAGCAGAGCATGGTCATCGTGCCGGCGGACGCCAAGGGCATCCGCATCGTGCGCCCGCTCAACGTGATGGGCTATGACGACGCACCGCACGGCCACGTCGAGATGTATTTCGAAAACGTGCGTGTGCCGGTCGACAACATCCTGCTCGGCGAAGGCCGCGGTTTCGAAATCGCCCAGGGCCGGCTTGGCCCGGGACGCATTCACCACTGCATGCGCCTGATTGGCCTGGCAGAGCGCGCGCTCGAGCTGATGTGCAAGCGTGCCTCCTCGCGGGTGGCCTTCGGCAAAACGGTCGCTTCGCAGACCGTGACGCAGGAACGCATTGCCGAGGCGCGCTGCAAGATCGACATGGCCCGCCTGCTCACGCTCAAGGCCGCATGGCTAATGGACGTAGCCGGCAACAAGGTCGCAAAGAACGAGATCGCGATGATCAAGGTAGTGGCGCCGAGCATGGCCTGCCAGGTGATCGACTGGGCCATGCAGGTGCATGGCGGCGGCGGCATGAGCGACGACTTTCCGCTGGCCTACGCCTACGCCGGTGCGCGCACGCTGCGCTTTGCGGACGGCCCGGACGAAGTGCACCGCAATGCGATCGCGAAGTGGGAGCTGGGCAAGTACGCGCCCAGCAAGACCGAAGCCGAGCCGCCCGTCACGCGCTTCTGATCTGTCTTGTTCCCTCTCCTCGGGGAGAGGGTGAGGGTGAGGGCCGACGGCGCCAAACGCGCCTCGGCCCTTTCTTTTTTCAGAGCTTCTTCTGCAAGAACACCGCGTGCCCGAACGCCGGATCGAGCTGGTAGCCGACAAAGCCTTCGCGCTCATAGCTGCGCAGCGCAGGCGCATTCCCCGAGAGCACTTCGAGTGTGAGCCTGCAGGCGCCGCGCGCCCTCGCCTCCTGCTCCACGCGCGCGAGCATGCGCTGAGCCACGCGCTGGCCACGATGGCTGGGCAACACCACTACATCGTGCACATTGACCAGCGGCCGGCAGGCAAAGGTCGAGAAGCCTTCGATGCAGTTGATCAAGCCGACGGGCTGCGCTCCTTCGTACGCGAGCACGCTGAATGCTTGCGGCCGGGCGGCGAGTGCCGCCGGCAGCCCCGCGCGCACGCCAGCCTCGAGCGGCGTCCCACCGCCGGCTGGGTCGCGCGCATAGGCGTCGAGCAGATCGACCAGCGCCGCCGCGTGCGCGGCCTTGCGATAGTCGGCCAGGACGACTTCGATCGGCGCCATCACCGTGCGGGACCGAGGGTGTCCGCGAGGCGCTTTGCACAAGCCTCGGCCTGCTTCGCTTCGCGCGCCTCGACCATCACGCGCACCAGCGGCTCGGTGCCGCTCGCCCGGATCAGCACCCGGCCGCTGTCGCCGAGCTCGGCTTCGATGCGCCGCGTTTCACTGGCCAGTGCGTCGTTTTTCTGCCAGTCCTGTCCTGGCGTGAGCCGGACATTGACCAGGACCTGGGGAAACACCGTCAGGCCGGCAAGCAGCTGTGCCACGGTCTTGCCGCTGCGCACGCAGGCCTGCAGCACCTGCAGCGCACTCACGATGCCGTCGCCGGTGGTGTGGCGGTCGAGCACCAGTAGGTGGCCCGAGCCCTCGCCGCCCAGCAGCCAGCCGCGCTTGTCGAGTTCTTCGAGCACATAGCGGTCGCCCACCTTGGCGCGCACAAACTCGATGCCCTGCCCGCGCAGCGCCACCTCGACGGCCTTGTTGGTCATCAGCGTGCCGACCACGCCCACGGGCTTCTCGCCGCGCGCGATGCGCTCGGCCACCATCAGATAAAGCAGCTCGTCGCCATTGAACAGGCGCCCGCTCGCATCGACGAGTTGCAGGCGGTCGGCGTCGCCGTCGAGCGCAATGCCGTAGTCCGCCTTCTGCTCGGTCACGGCAGCCACCAGCGCAGCGGGATGCGTGGCGCCAAAGCCGTTGTTGATGTTGAGCCCGTCGGGTGTGCAGCCGATGCTGGTGACCTCGGCGCCCAGTTCATGGAACACGTTGGGCGCCACCTGGTAGGCCGCGCCGTGCGCCGCGTCGATCACCAGCTTCATGCCGCGCAAGGTGAGGTCGTTGGCGAAGGTGCTCTTGCAGAACTCGATGTAGCGGCCGGGCGCGTCGTTGAGGCGGCGGGCTTTGCCAAGCTCGGCCGAGGTGGCCCAGACAGGAGCCTCCTCGAGCGCGGCCTCCACTGCAAGCTCCCACTCGTCGTCGAGCTTGGTGCCCTGCGCGCTGAAGAACTTGATGCCGTTGTCCGGGTAAGCGTTGTGGCTGGCACTGATCACCACGCCCAGGCTCGCACGCTGCGCGCGCGTCAGGTACGCCACGCCAGGAGTGGGCAGCGGACCGAGCAGCACCACGTCCACCCCCGCTGAATTGAAACCCGACTCGAGTGCGCTTTCGAGCATGTAGCCGGAGATGCGGGTGTCCTTGCCGATCAGCACCGTGGGGCGGGACTGGCTTTTCTTGAGCACGCGGCCCACGGCATGCGCAAGGCGCAGCACGAAGTCCGGCGTGATGGGCGACTGGCCGACCGTGCCGCGGATGCCGTCGGTGCCAAAGTATTTACGGGTCATGGGGGTGTTCTTGTTGTTGATCCTGTGAAACTTGCAGCTCCGGTCGAGGCTCTTCCGCCTTCATGGCACGCCACACGGCGAGCGCCGATACGGTCTCGCGCACATCGTGCACCCGCACCACGGCCGCGCCTCGCTCCACGGCGAGCACCGCCGCAGCCACGCTGGGCACGATGCGGCCGCTCGCGATCTCAATGCCGCTCACCGCGCCGATCGAGGATTTGCGGGACCAGCCCAACAGCAGGGGAAAGTCGGCGCCGAGCAGTTCACGCTGGCGCGCGAGCAAGGCGAAATTCTGCGCCACGGTCTTGCCGAAGCCAATGCCCGGGTCGAGCGTGATGCGAGAGGGATCGACATTCAGCGCCCGGAGTTGCGCCACCTGCTGCGCCCAGAACGACAGCACCTCCGGCACCACGTCACCCTGCATCGGGGCAGCCTGCATGGTCTGCGGATCGCGATGCATGTGCATCAGGCAGATGCCGCACGAAGGATGCGCGGCCACGGCTTCGCGCGCACCCGGCTGGCGCAGCGCCCAGACGTCGTTGACGACATCCGCGCCCAGGTCGAGCACCGCGCGCATCACCTCCGGCTTATAGGTATCGACGGACACCGGCACGTTGAGCTTGACCGCTTCTCGGACCACGGGCAGCACGCGTGCCAGTTCGGCGTCGAGCGGCACAGGCGGGCTGCCAGGGCGGGTCGATTCACCACCGACATCGAGGATGTCGGCGCCCTCTTTCAGCAATTGCTCGCAATGCCGCAGCGCGGCTTCTGTCGAGGCATGCGCGCCGCCATCGGAAAAGGAATCGGGGGTGACGTTGACGATGCCCATCACGCGCGGCTGCGCCAGATCGATGGCAAAGCGCGCCGTCCGCCAGACAGTTGCAAGGGCCCTCGTCATGCGGCACCTTCATCGAAAACGGGGCCCAGGGCCCCGTTGCTATTTGACGCCGGTCGCACTTCAGGCAACTGTGGGCGCCGGATCCGGATTGACTGCCGGCGTGCCGCCGCTGCCCGACGGCGGAATGCGGGGCGTCCAGTCCTTGGGCGGACGCGGTGCGCGGCCCGCCATGATGTCGTCAAGTTGCTCGCTGTCGATGGTTTCCCATTCGAGCAGGGCCTTGGCCATGGTGTGCATCTTGTCGCTGTTCTCCTCGATGAGGCGGCGCGCCAGGGCGTACTGCTCGTCGATGATGCGGCGAACTTCGGCATCGACCTTTTCCATGGTCTGCTCGCTCATGTTGGTCGTCTTGGTGACCGAACGGCCGAGGAACACTTCGCCTTCGTTCTCTGCGTAGACCATCGGGCCCAGCGCGTCGGTCATGCCGTAGCGCGTGACCATGTCGCGGGCGATGGAGGTCGCGCGCTCGAAGTCGTTGCTGGCGCCGGTGGTCATCTGGTGCATGAACACTTCTTCGGCGATGCGGCCACCGAAAAGCATGCTGATCTGGTTCAGCATGTACTCGCGGTCATAGCTATAGCGGTCTTGCGCCGGCAAGCTCATGGTCACGCCCAAGGCGCGGCCACGCGGGATGATCGTGACCTTGTGGACTGGGTCGCACTTGGGCAGCAGCTTGCCAATGAGGGCGTGGCCGGACTCGTGGTAGGCCGTGTTGCGGCGCTCTTCCTCGGGCATGACCATGCTCTTGCGCTCGGGGCCCATGAAGATCTTGTCCTTGGCCTTTTCGAAGTCCTGCATTTCGACCACGCGCGCATTGCGGCGTGCGGCCATCAGGGCGGCTTCGTTGCACAGGTTGGCCAGGTCGGCGCCGGACATGCCGGGCGTGCCGCGCGCGATAACGCTCGGGTTCACGTCCTGGCCCAGCGGGACCTTGCGCATGTGCACGCCGAGGATCTGCTCGCGGCCGCGGATATCGGGCAGCGTGACATACACCTGACGGTCGAAACGGCCCGGGCGCAGCAAGGCAGCGTCCAGGATGTCGGGGCGGTTGGTGGCAGCCACCACGATCACGCCGAGGTTGGTCTCAAAGCCGTCCATCTCGACCAGCATCTGGTTCAGGGTCTGCTCGCGCTCGTCGTTGCCGCCACCGAGGCCGGCACCGCGCTGGCGGCCCACCGCATCGATTTCGTCGATGAAAATGATGCAGGGCGCGTTCTTCTTGGCGTTCTCGAACATGTCGCGCACGCGGGCAGCGCCCACGCCGACGAACATTTCAACGAAGTCGGAACCCGAGATCGAGAAGAACGGAACCTTGGCTTCGCCGGCGATCGACTTGGCCAGCAGGGTCTTGCCGGTGCCGGGAGGTCCGACCAGCAGCAGTCCGCGCGGAATGCGGCCGCCCAGCTTCTGGAAGCGCTGCGGGTCTTTCAGGAAATCGACCACCTCACGGACTTCTTCCTTGGCTTCGTCGCAGCCCGCGACGTCGGCGAAGGTGACCGTGTTGTTGTTCTCGTCCATCATGCGGGCCTTGCTCTTGCCGAAGCTGAACGCCCCGCCCTTGCCGCCGCCTTGCATCTGGCGCATGAAGTAGATCCAGACGCCGATCAGGAGCAGCATCGGGCCCCAGCTCACCAAGAGCGTCATGAGGAGCGAACCCTCTTCGCGCGGCTTGACGTCGAACTTGACGTTGTGGTCGATCAGGTCGCCCACCAGGCCGCGATCGAGCACGGTGGCGGTTGTACGGATCTTGCGATCATCGTTGGTGACGGCGACGATCTCGCCGCCGCCCGCGCCTTCAGGAATGACGGCGCTCTTGATCTGGTTGTTCCGGACCTGATCCAGGAACTCCGAATAGCTCACCGCCCCTGAGCCGACGCCGCCGCGGGTGTCGAACTGCTTGAACACAGTGAACAACACCATGGCAATGACGAGCCATACGGCAACTTTGGAAAACCACTGATTGTTCAAACGAAGCTCCAGTCGAAAGCGCGTGACAAGATTGTGAAAGAACGCGCTATGGATACGCAATTGCGCCCCATTTTAGGCTTTTCAAGCTGCGAAAAGCGGGCATTTCCCTAAAGCAGCCATAGCCTGACAAGGGTTAGCGCCCCGCCAGCGCCTTGCCGAGCCCTCCGGCGGCAAGGTATCAAAGCGTTTCCTGCGCCCTGAGACCCATGCCAACCAGAAAGGTTTCGGACGATTTGTCCCGCGAGGCCTTGGGTTTGAAGGGCTTCACGGTGCGGAAATTGGCCTTGAACAGCTTGACCAGTTCGTCATAGCCGCTTCCATGGAAAAGCTTGGCAACCAAGGCGCCTTCGGGCTTCAGATGGTGCTGGGCGAAGTCGATTGCCAACTCTATGAGGTGGGCCACCCGGGCTGCATCGGCCGAATGGATGCCCGACAGGTTGGGCGCCATGTCCGAAACCACCAGGTCGGCTTTGCGACCCGCGAGCACCTCCAGCAGTTGCTCGAGCAGCTCGGCCTCGCGGAAATCGCCCTGCAGGAAGGTCACGCCCTCGATCGGCTCCATGGGGAGCATGTCCAGCGCAATGATGGCACCGTTCAGCTCGCCGGCCGCGGCGCCGTCGGGCGACATCCGCCGCCGCAGGTACTGGCTCCAGGCGCCGGGCGTGGAGCCCAGGTCGACCACCAGCTGACCGGGCTTGACCAGGCCGAGCGACTCGTCGATTTCCTTGAGCTTGTAGGCGGCGCGTGCACGATACCCCTCCCGAGTGGCCAGCTTGACGTACGGATCGTTGATGTGGTCGTGCAGCCACGCCTTGTTGACTTTTTTGCTTTTCGCCTTGGTGCTCATGGGGAGCCTCTCGTGCTTCGCGCTGCGGTATTCGCCTTGGAAGCGGCCGGGCGGTTCGAGAGGATGCTTTCTACCCTCGATAATACGGGGATGCCCGCCATTCAACTTACCCCTGCCGAGCGCAAGGTGCACCGCGCCGAAGCTCACCACCTGGATCCGATCGTCATGGTCGGTGGAGACGGGCTGACCCCTGCCGTTAAAAAAGAAGCCGATGCGGCGCTCAAGGCCCATGGCCTCATCAAGGTGCGCGTCTTTTCGGACGACCGCCTGGCCCGCGACGCCATGCTGCGCGAACTGGCCGAAGAGCTCGATGCTGCGCCCATCCAGCACATCGGCAAGCTGCTCGTGTTGTGGCGCCCCAAGCCTGAGAAAGAGCGCGTGGTCGATGAAGACCGCATGCCCGGCCCGCGCGACATCAAGGTGCTGAAGTACAGCAAGCGCGGCGGCCAGCGCCCCGAGATCAAGACCCTGCGCGTGCTCGGCAACCAGCGCCTCACCCCCGGCGGCACCATCAAGCGCGCCAAGGCGAAGCGGCCACTCTCGGCCAAGAAGCGCAACCAGTCGGATTGAACTGGGTGACACGCCACATCCTCTGCATGAAATGGGGCACGAAATACGGCCCCGAATACGTCAACCGCCTCTACGCGATGGTGCGCCGCAATCTCAGCGGCGACTTCAAGTTCGTGTGCCTGACGGACGACGGCACCGGCATCCGCCCTGAAGTGACGTGCCTGCCGATTCCGCCGCTCAACCTGCAACTGGCGCCCGGCCAGCGCGACGGCGCATGGAAGAAGCTCACCACCTTCGAAAAAGACCTGCACGGCCTGCGAGGCACCGCCTTGTTCCTGGACGTGGACGTCGTGATCGTGGGCAGTCTCGATGCCTTCTTCGAGTACCCGGGCGAGTTCCTGATCATCAAAGACTACGCGCGTCCCTGGCGCCACGGGCGGATCACCGGAAACTCGTCGGTGTATCGATTCGAGCTGGGTGCGCATGCCGACGTGCTGGCCTATTTCCGCGACAACATGGACAAGGTCCAGGCCGAGTACCGCAACGAGCAGACCTATCTTTCGGCCATGCTGCACAAGCAGGGCAAGCTGGGCTATTGGCCCACGGCCTGGTGCCCGAGCTTCAAGTACCACGGCATTCCCACGTGGCCGACCAACTACTGGGAAGAGCCCTTCGTGCCCGAAGGCGCGCGCATCATGGTGTTCCATGGCGAATGCAATCCGCCCGATGCATTGGCAGGCCGTCGCAACCGGACTTTTCGCTTTATCCGGCCTGCGAGCTGGGTCGCCAAGTTCTGGAAAGAATGAGGTGAACGGATGGCGATGGGCAGCTAGCTTGCCCGTCCGCCAGCCTTCAGCCTGCCGAAGACGCGCGAGCAGCGCCCATGCGCCACAGCAGCGCGCCGGCACACAGCCACTGAACCAGGTACATGCCGCTTCCCACGGTGTGCCAAAGCTTCAGGTTTTCGCGCGCCAGAATGCGGGGCGCCACGGCATATTGCTGGAGCAGCGCCAGCAGCAATGCGCCCAATATCAGGAAGATGGCGGTCATCGAGGCGTTGTCGATGCGGTCGTCCATCTTCGTCCTGAAATGAACCAGCAGCAGCAGGCCGCAGCCAATGGCGATCCAGCTCTGCGCCTCGAACAGCTGCCCTGCAAAATTACCCGCCACTGCGGGATTGCCCAGCCTCGCAAAAAGCATCGGCACGACCAGGAAACCGATTGTCGTGAGGCTGCCCCACCAGAAGGCGGCCAGCAGCAGCGCAAAACGGTCCTTCATTCGATGCGGCGGCTCAGAGGTAGCGCACCGCCACGATTTCGTAGCGCTTGAGGCCGCCCGGGGCCTGCACTTCGGCGACGTCGCCCTCTTCCTTGCCGATGAGCGCACGGGCGATCGGGCTGGAGATGTTGATGAGGCCCAGCTTCAGGTCGGCCTCGTCCTCGCCGACGATCTGGTATTTGACGGTTTCGCCCGTTTCTTCTTCCTCGAGTTCCACTGTGGAACCGAACACCACCTTGCCTCCGGCGTCGAGTTCGGCCGGATCGATGATCTGCGCGGCCGACAGCTTGCCTTCGACTTCCTGGATGCGGCCTTCGATGAAACCCTGCCGATCCTTGGCGACTTCGTACTCGGCGTTTTCGCTCAGGTCGCCCTGTGCACGGGCTTCGGAAATCGCGTTGATGACCCAGGGGCGGTCCACAGTCTTGAGCTGATGCAGTTCAGCGCGCAGTTTCTCGGCGCCGCGCTTGGTGATCGGGATGGTGGCCATGTTTGGTTCTCCATAAAGCGAAACCGCCGAACGCTGCCGTTCGGCGGTCGATGGGGGAAAGGGATCAGACGAGGTTGCGTCCGGTCAGCCGGCTCAGGATAGCGAGCGGGCTCGAATCTGGATTGTATTGCTTCGCCGCAGGCAGATGAAGGGTCTGCTCGAGCATGTACTGTCCCGCCATGACGGCGTGCGAGGTCTGGTCCGAAAAGCACACCCACACCGAACCGGGCGGGAACTTGGCGGTCTCCTGCGGCGAGCTTTCCTGGTAGGCCATGTCCGACTTCATGCCGTCGTGCAGTTGCAGCATCAGGTGGTCGTACTCGCTGCGAAACGACTTGGTCACATGCAGCGCCTGCAGCAGCTTCGCCTGCCAGTGCACATAGGGCTTGGCACGCGGCAGGAAGCGCCTGGCAATGTCCTCGAACGGCTCGCCCACGCGCCACACGCGCGGCGCGCCTTCGGGGTTGACGTTGGTAAACACCCGAAGGATGCGCTCGCCGTAGTTGGGCCGCGACGGAAATGCATCGACGTGCAGGCGCCGGTCGTCGGCGCGCCACGACTGCACGCGCGTCTCGACCTGTGCCGGCCGGTAGCTGGTCGGCGCCAGCCGCAGGGCCGGCGTGTAGTGCGGCAGCAGGCCATGGATGAGTTGCTGCGCCTGCGCACGAAAGCGCCCCACCATTGCCGTCGCCTTGCGTTGCACATCCTCGTCGCCGACGACGCCCTTGAGCTTGCCGTTGGCATCGAGACTGATGTTGCGCACATCCGGCGACAGCAGGCTGGGCGTGAGCAGGCTGCGCTCTTCAGGCAGCAGCTCGAAGCCCAGGCGCGGAAAGTACAGCACCTTGCCCGCTTCGAGTTCGGCAATCCACGCCTCGTTGGGCGTGGCCGCGTTCCAGTCGGCCAGGTCCAGTTCGACGAGCTGCGTTTGCATGACTGCGTTCAGGCGGCGGCGAGTTGCGCGTGCATCTCCTGCACCGAGATCACGCCCAGCTCGTCCATGAAGCCCATGCCTTCGACCGCGGCTTCAGCACCAAAAATGGTGGTGAAGGTGGTCACGCGCGCGAGCAGCGCCGAAGTGCGGATCTGCCGCGAATCGTTGATCGCGTTGCGGCGCTCTTCCACCGTGTTGATGACCAGCGCGATCTCGTTGTTCTTGATCATGTCCACGATGTGCGGGCGGCCTTCGGTCACCTTGTTCACCGTCGCGCATTCGATGCCCGCGGCGCTGATGGCGGCGGCCGTGCCCTTGGTAGCGATGATCTCGAAGCCCAGCTTGACCAGGCCGCGCGCCACTTCCACGGCGCGCGCCTTGTCGTTGTTCTTCACCGAGATGAAGACCTTGCCCGACTTCGGCAGGTGCGTGCCCGCGCCCAGTTGCGACTTGACGAACGCTTCGCCGAAAGTCTTGCCCACGCCCATCACTTCGCCGGTCGACTTCATCTCGGGGCCGAGGATGGTGTCCACACCCGGGAACTTGACGAACGGGAACACGGCTTCCTTCACGCTGAAGTAAGGCGGTGTCACTTCCTTCGTCACGCCCTGCGACTTGAGTGACTGGCCGGCCATGCAGCGTGCAGCCACCTTGGCGAGCTGGATGCCCGTGGCCTTGCTCACGTAAGGCACCGTGCGCGAAGCACGCGGGTTCACTTCGAGCACGTAGATGACGTCCTTGCCGTCCTTCTGCTGGATGGCGAACTGCACATTCATCAGGCCCACCACGTTGAGCGCGGCGGCCATGGCGGCGCTCTGGCGCTTCAGCTCGGCAATGGTCTCGGCGCTCAGGCTGTAGGGCGGCAGCGAGCAGGCGGAGTCGCCCGAGTGCACGCCGGCTTGCTCGATGTGCTCCATCACGCCGCCGATGAGCGTCTGGCCCTCGGCATCGCGCAGGCAGTCGACGTCGCATTCGACAGCATCGTTCAGGAAGCGGTCGAGCAGCACCGGCGAGTCGTTGCTCACCTTGACCGCTTCGCGCATGTAGCGCTCGAGGTCGCGCTGCTCGTGCACGATTTCCATCGCACGGCCGCCGAGCACATAGCTCGGGCGCACCACCAGCGGATAGCCCAGCGCCGCGGCCTTTTCAAGCGCCTCGGGTTCGGTGCGCGCGGTGGCGTTCGGCGGCTGCAGCAGCTTGAGCTCATGCAGCAGCTTCTGGAAGCGCTCGCGGTCTTCGGCCGCGTCGATCATGTCGGGCGAGGTGCCGATGATCGGCACGCCGTTGGCTTCGAGGTCGAGCGCGAGCTTGAGCGGCGTCTGGCCGCCGTACTGCACGATCACGCCGAGCGGCTTTTCCTTGTCGACGATCTCGAGCACGTCTTCGAGCGTGAGCGGCTCGAAGTACAGGCGGTCGGACGTGTCGTAGTCGGTCGACACGGTCTCCGGGTTGCAGTTGACCATGATGGTCTCGTAGCCGTCTTCGCGCATGGCGAGCGCGGCATGCACGCAGCAGTAGTCGAACTCGATGCCCTGGCCGATGCGGTTGGGACCGCCGCCGAGCACCATGATCTTCTTCTTGTCGGTCGGATCGGCTTCGCACTCGTCTTCATAGGTCGAGTACATGTAGGCCGTGTTGGTCGCGAACTCGGCCGCGCAGGTGTCCACGCGCTTGTAGACCGGGCGCACGCCCAGGGCGCGGCGCTTCTCGCGGATGGCCGTGTCGGTGGTCTTGAGCTGCTTGGCCAGTCGGCGGTCGGAGAAGCCCTTTTTCTTGAGCGCGAGCAGCGTGTCCTTGTCGATGTCGGCCAGCGACTTGGTTTCGAGCTCGAGTTCGATCTTCACGATCTCTTCGATCTGCACCAGGAACCACGGATCGATCTTGGTCAGCGCAAACACTTCGTCGACGCTCAGGCCCATGGCGAAGGCGTCGCCAACGTACCAGATGCGCTCGGGACCGGGCTCGCCCAGTTCCTTTTCGAGCACTTCACGGTCCTGCGTCTTTTCGTTGAGCCCATCGACGCCCACTTCGAGGCCACGCAGGGCCTTCTGGAACGATTCCTGGAAGGTGCGGCCCATGGCCATCACTTCGCCCACGGACTTCATCTGCGTCGTGAGGCGCGAGTCGGCCTGCGGGAATTTCTCGAACGCGAAACGCGGGATCTTGGTGACCACGTAGTCGATCGACGGCTCGAACGACGCCGGCGTGGCGCCGCCAGTGATTTCGTTGCGCAGTTCGTCGAGCGTGTAGCCCACGGCCAGCTTGGCCGCTACCTTGGCAATCGGGAAACCCGTCGCCTTGGAGGCCAGCGCCGACGAACGCGAGACGCGCGGGTTCATTTCGATGACGACCATGCGGCCGTCCTTCGGGTTGATGGAGAACTGAACGTTCGAGCCGCCGGTGTCCACGCCAATCTCGCGCAGCACGGCCAGCGAGGCATTGCGCAGGATCTGGTATTCCTTGTCGGAGAGCGTCTGCGCGGGGGCCACGGTGATCGAGTCGCCGGTGTGCACGCCCATGGGGTCGAGGTTTTCGATCGAGCAGACGATGATGCAGTTGTCGGCCTTGTCGCGCACCACTTCCATCTCGTACTCTTTCCAGCCGAGGAGCGACTCTTCGATCAGCAGCTCGTTGGTGGGCGAGGCTTCGATGCCGCGCTTGCAGATGGTCTCGAACTCTTCCGGGTTGTAGGCAATGCCGCCGCCGGTGCCGCCGAGCGTGAAGCTGGGGCGGATCACGGTCGGGAAACCGACCGACTTCTGCACGGCCCAGGCTTCTTCCATCGAATGGGCGATGCCGGAGCGCGCCGAGCCGAGGCCGATCTTGGTCATCGCGTCCTTGAACTTCAGGCGGTCTTCGGCCTTGTCGATGGCCTCAGGCGTGGCGCCGATGAGTTCGACCGGCTTGTTGGTGGCTGCGCCGGTGTACTTGTCGAGCACGCCATTGCGCCAGAGGTCGAGCGCGCAGTTCAGCGCGGTCTGGCCGCCCATGGTCGGTAGGATGGCGTCGGGGCGCTCCTTGGCGATGATCTTCTCGACCGTCTGCCAGGTGATCGGCTCGATATAGGTGACGTCGGCCGTGGCCGGGTCGGTCATGATCGTCGCAGGGTTGCTGTTGATCAGGATGACCTTGTAGCCCTCTTCGCGCAAAGCCTTGCAGGCCTGCACGCCGGAATAGTCGAACTCGCAGGCCTGGCCGATGATGATCGGGCCGGCGCCGATGATGAGAATGGATTTGAGATCTGAGCGCTTGGGCATCTTATTTGTCCTTGGTGAAACCGATGCCGCGGCCGCTGTAGGCGCCCGGCTTCGGTTCATCCATCAGTTGATGGATCGCGTTGAATACATCGCGAAAGTTTTGGTCGTATCGCTGTTCCAGCGCGTTCAGCTTGCGCTTGAGGTCGGCGTGCTCCGACAGCATGCTGCGCAGCTTGACGAAGGTGCGCATGATCTCGATGTTGACGGCCACGGCGCGTTCGCTGCGCAGCACGCTCGACAACATGGCCACGCCCTGTTCGGTGAACGCCACGCTGCGGTAGCGCGCGCCGCCGGAACCCGGCTTCTCGGGTTTTGAGATCACAAGTTGTGATTTCAAATTCTCGAGATCCTGGTTCTCCAGGGTGAAGGCGAAATCAGCCGGAAATCGATCGAGGTTGCGGCGCATGGCCTGCAACAACACCCGGGTCTCGACGCCGTAGAGCGCGGCAAGGTCTTGCGCGAGCATGACCTTGAGGCCGCGCAGCACATAGATCTTGCCCTCGGCATCGCGCAATGCGGCGATGACCGAGACGTCGAGCACCGCGGGTGCATCAGCCACGTGCCTGCTCCATGAGCGCGGTGAAGCGATCGAACAGGTAGCCGATGTCGTGCGGGCCGGGCGAGGCTTCCGGGTGGCCCTGGAAGCAGAACGCCGGCTTGTCGGTGCGCGCGAGGCCCTGCAGCGTGTTGTCGAACAGGCTGATGTGCGTCGCGCGCAGGTTGGCAGGCAGCGACTTCTCGTCGACCGCGAAGCCGTGGTTCTGGCTCGTGATGCTCACGCGGCCGTTGTCCAGGTCTTTCACCGGATGGTTCGCGCCGTGGTGGCCGAACTTCATCTTGAAGGTCTTCGCACCCGAGGCCAACGCCATGATCTGGTGCCCCAGGCAGATGCCGAAGGTGGGAATGCCGGTTTCGATCAGTTCCCTGACCGCACTGATGGCGTAGTCGCACGGCTCCGGGTCGCCAGGGCCGTTGGCCAGGAAGATGCCATCGGGTTTGAGCTTGAGAACGTCGGCGGCGGGCGTTTGCGCCGGCACCACGGTGATGCGCGCGCCGCGCTGCGCGATCATGCGCAGGATGTTCTTCTTGACACCGTAGTCGAACGCCACCACGTGGAACCTGGGCGTGATCTGCACGCCGTAGCCCGGCTTGCCGTTCGAGTTCACCAGCTTCCACTCGGTTTCGGTCCACTCGTAGGTTTGCTTCACCGACACGACCTTCGCCAGATCGAGCCCAGCCATGTTGGGCGCACCCTTCGCTGCGGCAATGGCCTTGTCGATCAGCGCCTGCGTCACGGCCTCGCCCGCGGCCAGGCCCAGGATGCAGCCGTTCTGCGCGCCATGGGTGCGCAGGTGGCGGGTCAGCTTGCGGGTGTCGATGTTCGCAATGGCCACTGTCTTGCCGGCCGCGAGGTATTCGCTGAGCGTGGCGGACTTGCGGAAGTTGGAGGCGACGAGCGGCAGGTCTTTGATGATCAGGCCAGCGGCATGGATCTTGTCGGCTTCGATGTCTTCCCCGTTGACGCCGTAGTTGCCGATGTGCGGATACGTGAGCGTCACGATCTGCTGGCAATAACTCGGGTCGGTGAGGATTTCCTGGTAACCGGTCATCGAGGTGTTGAACACCACTTCGCCGGTCGTGGAGCCGGGGGCTCCGATCGAATTGCCTTGAAAGACCGTGCCGTCTGCGAGCGCCAGGATGGCGGGCGGGAAACTTCCCTTGAGAGACAAAAGCACTGGGTTCTCCGGATGGTTACGGTCGCCCGGAGCCCCAGGCGCGTTGCCTGCGGACTGCTGCTTAAGGGGAAGATGGCGTTGAAGGCGGCCGGGCGACGCTATTGCGAGTAAGCCCCCGATTGTAACTCGGCGGCACCGCTCTCTCGCCTTGCGGCGCCGTAAAACATATGCGGCCCATGCCTTTACGGCATCGGAAAATCAGGAGCCAGCCTGCGCCAACCCGGCCGCGCCGCTCGCGTGCAGGCAGATGGCCGCGGCTGCGGCTACGTTCAGCGATTCCTCCCCGCCCGGCTGCGCAATGCGGATGTGGTGCGTGGCTCGTGCCTCCAGTGCCGGCGAAACGCCCTGCCCCTCGTGGCCCATCAGCCAGGCGCAGGGGCTTGGCAGGCGCGCCTGGTGCAGCCATTCGCCCCGGTGCGAACTGGTGGCCACCAGCGGCACCTTCAGCTCGTCGAGCGCGTCGGCTTCCACGCCTTCGATCAGCCGGAGACCAAAGTGCGCGCCCATGCCGGCGCGTAGCACCTTCGGCGCCCACAGCGCCGCCGTGCCCTTGAGCGCGATCACCTGCGTGAACCCGAAGGCCGCTGCACTGCGCAGGATGGAACCAGCGTTGCCGGCATCCTGGAGACGGTCGAGCACGACGCTAGGCGCAGAGGACAGCAGCGCGGGCCGGGACGGCAGGTCAAGCACGAATCCCATGGGAGCGGGCGACTCCAGGCCACTGGCGGTCCGCAGGAGATCATCGTCGACCACTACGGTTTTGATAGCAGCATTGGCCCACTCGGCCGGTACCGACTGCCAAAAGGACGCCGAGAAAACGGCGATGGCAGGCCGAACACCTCTCGCGAGCGCCGCGCGGCAGAGATGGTCGCCCTCGAGCCAGATGCGGCCGAGCTTGCGGTAGGCGCCCGGGTCCTGGGCCAGCTTGCGCAAGTCCTTGAGCAGCGGGTTGTCGCGCGAGCTGATGTGGCTCACGCCGGCGGGAGTGGTCATTTTGCGGCTCAGGACTCGGCTCGGAGATCAAGGTGCACGGTTTCGACCGTTGCAATGAGCCCGGGCATCGGCACGGCGGCCTCGTCAGGCACAGCGGCGCCCATGGTGCGCGCCAGCGCTGCCGCCACCGGGCTGAACGACCTGCGGTGGTGAACGCACGCGCCATGGCGCAGCAGCGCCTCCAGGTGCTCCGGCGTGCCGTAGCCCTTGTGGCCGGCAAAACCGTACAGCGGAAACTCGACGTGCAGCTGTTCGCACAGGCGGTCGCGATGGACCTTGGCCAAAATCGATGCGGCGGAAATCGCCTTGACGCGCGCATCGCCCTTGACGATGGCTTCGGCCAGCACGTCGAGCGTCGGCAGGCGGTTGCCGTCAACCAGCACCTTGGCGGGCTTCAGGCGCAGGCCCTCGACCGCGCGACGCATCGCCAGCATGGTGGCCTGCAGGATGTTGTGGGTGTCGATTTCTTCCACGCTGGCCTGTGCCACCGAGCAGCACAGGGCTTTGGCCAGGATCTGGTCGTTCAGGCGCTCACGCTGCAGCGGCGTAAGGGTCTTGGAATCGGCAAGGCCCCGGATCGGGCGCTTGTCGTCCAGGATGACCGCGGCCGCGACTACCGGCCCGGCCAGGGGGCCGCGGCCCGCCTCGTCCACGCCCGCAACGAGACCCGGAGCGTCCCACACGAGGGCGGCCTGCTCAGCCTTCAAGAACTTTCTGGATCGCATCGGCGCAAAGTGTCGGCGTATCGCGCTGCAGTTGCACGTGCAGCTCTGAAAATTTTTGTTGCAGCGCCTGCGTCTTCTCGGGCGCGTCCAGCCAGGCTAGCGTGGCGTCGGCCAGCGCTTGCGGCGTGGCCGCATCCTGCAGCAGCTCGGGCACCACGAACTCGCGCGACAGGATATTGGGCAATCCCACCCAAGGCTGGAGCTGCTTGCGCTGCATGAGGCGCCACGACAGCGCGTTCATGTTGTAGGCAATGACCATCGGCCGCTTGAACAACGCCGCCTCCAGGGTGGCCGTCCCGCTCGCGATCAGCGTGACGTCGCAGGCGGCCAAGGCGGCATGGGACTGGCCGTTCAGCAGGGTCACGCGCTCCGCGATGCCGCTCGCCTGCAGCAGGGCCTCGACCTCGACGCGCAGGCCCGGCAGGATGGGTGCGACAAACCGTAGCGCGGGCCTCGCCTTCAGCATCTGGGCCGCGGCGGCGAAGAAGCGAGCGGCCAGGTAGCGCACCTCCGACCGGCGGCTGCCAGGCAGCAAGGCGACGACCTGCGCATCCGGTGCCAGGCCCAAGCCGGCGCGGGCCGCGGCTCGGTCCGGCGTCATGGGAACCACGTTGGCCAATGGATGGCCGACGTAGCTACCCTGCACGCCATGCTCCGCCAGCAGTGCCGGCTCGAACGGAAAGATGCAAAGCACGTGGTCGGCTGCGGCCCGGATCTTCTCGATGCGGTCCGGGCGCCAGGCCCAGATCGACGGGCAGACGAAATGCACCGTCTTCATGCCCCGGGCACGCAAGCCGGCCTCCAGATCGAGATTGAAGTCGGGGGCGTCCACGCCGATGAAAAGCTCCGGCCATTCGCGCAGCAGCCGCGCCTTGAGCTGGCGCCGGATGCCGGCGATCTCGGCATAGTGGCGCAGCACCTCGATGTAGCCGCGCACCGCCAGTTTTTCTTGCGGCCACCAACTCTGCAGCCCGTGGGCAAGCATGCGGGGCCCTCCGATGCCCACCGTCTGGAGCGACGGCCAGCGCGCCTGCAGTCCATCGAGAAGAAGGCCCGCGAGCAGGTCGCCGGACGCTTCGCCCGCGACCAGCGCGAATCGCCGCTGTTCGTCCTTGCCCATGCCGACCGCTACTTCAACGCGCGATGCCGCGCGTCGAGTTGGCCAGGAAGCGTTCCATCAGCGCCACGTCCTCGGCCGCCTCGGGCGCTTCGACCGCCAAGGCAGCGATGCCGGCGCGCGCTTCCTCAAGCGTCTTGCCCTGCCTGTACAGCAGGCGGTGCATCTGCTTCACCGCGGCAAGCCGCGCTGCCGAAAAATCGCGGCGCCGCAGGCCAACGACATTGAAGCCGCGCACCGCCAAGGGGTTGCCGTCCACCAGCATGAAAGGCGGTACGTCTTGCGAGACGGCACTGGCAAAACCGACCATCGCGTGGGCGCCCACCGAGACGAACTGGTGAATGCCCGTGAGCCCGCCGATGGTGACCCAGTCGGCCAGGTGCACGTGGCCTGCGAGCGTGGTGTTGTTGGCCAGCGTGGTGTGGTCATCGACACGGCAGTCGTGCGCGATGTGCGTGTACGCCATGATCCAGTTGCCGTTGCCCACGCGCGTAACGCCGCCCGCTCCCGGCACGCCGAGGTTGAAGGTGCAGAACTCGCGAATGACGTTGCGGTCGCCGATGACTAGCTCGGTTGGCTCGCCGGCGTATTTCTTGTCCTGCGGCACGGCGCCGAGCGACGAAAACTGAAAGATCCGGTTGTCGCGGCCGATGGTGGTGCGTCCCTCGATCACGCAATGCGCCCCAATGGTCGTGCCGGCACCGACCCGCACGTGCGGACCAATGATGGTGTAGGGCCCCACCGAAACCGAAGCGTCCAGTTCTGCCTTCGGGTCGATGATGGCTGTCGAATGAACCTGCGTCATGCCTTGCCGTTACCGCCGCAGGATCAGTTGATTTGGCGCATGGCGCACATCAGCGTGGCCTCGCAGGCGAGTTCGCTGCCCACCAGAGCGCGGCCCTTGAACTTGGAGATGCCGGCCTTCATGCGCTCAATTTCGACTTCGAGTGTGAGCTGGTCGCCGGGCTCCACCGGGCGCTTGAAGCGCGCGCCGTCGATGGCCGCAAAGTAGTAGACGGTGTTGTCGTCGGGCACGATGTCCAGCGAGTGGAACGACAGCAGCGCGGCCGCCTGCGCCATGGCTTCGAGCATCAGCACGCCCGGCATGACCGGGCGATGGGGAAAGTGGCCGTTGAAGAACGGCTCGTTCATCGTCACGTTCTTGAGCGCCGTGATGCGCTTGCCCTTTTCCATGTCCAGCACGCGATCCACCAGCAGGAACGGGTAGCGGTGGGGCAGCAGCTTGAGGATTTGATGGATATCGAGCGTTGTCGTCATGATTTTCTGTTCCTGCATCGTCTTCACTTTTTCTCGGGGGCCTTCTCCAGCGCCTTGAGTCGTTCGCGCAGGCTGTGCAACTGCTTGAGCGTTGCCGCATTCTTTTCCCAGCTCGCATTGTCGTCGATGGGGAACATGCCGGTGTACTGGCCGGCCTTGTGGATCGAGCGCGTGACCACCGTGGCGGCAGACACATGAACGCCGTCCGCAACGGTGAGGTGACCCAGCACGATGGCGCCGCCGCCAAAGGTGCAGTGCGCGCCGATGGTGGCGCTGCCCGCCACGCCCACGCAGCCAGCCATGGCCGTATGCTTGCCGATGCGCACGTTGTGGCCGATCTGGATCAGGTTGTCGAGCTTGACGCCATCTTCGATGATGGTGTCATCGAGCGCTCCTCGGTCGATGCAGGTGTTGGCGCCGATCTCGACGTCGTTGCCGATGCGCACCGCCCCCAACTGCTCTATCTTCACCCACGCGCCCTGGTGCGGCGCGAGGCCGAAGCCGTCCGCGCCGATCACTACGCCGGGATGCAGCAGGCAGCGCTCCCCGATCACGCAGTCTTCACTGATCGTCACGCGCGACTTCAGGACAGTGTCCGCGCCGATGCGCGCGCCCCGCTCCACCACGCACAACGCGCCGATGCGTGCCGTCGCGGCCACCTGGGCTTCGGGATGGATCACTGCCGAAGGGTGGATGCGGTCGGCCTCGGGACGCGCATGGTGCGCCTTCCACAACTGCGTGAGGCGCGCGAAATAAAGATAGGGATCAGCAGCGACGATGTACGCCCCGCGTGCCGCCGCGGCTTCGCGCATGGCGGGCGAGACGATCACGCAAGCGGCCTTGGAGGCCGCCAGTTCCTGCTGGTATTTGGGATGGCTCAGGAAACTGAGCGCATCGGGCTGCGCATTCTGGAGCGGCGCAAGCCGTTCGATGGACAGCGCCGCGTCCCCGTGGAGCTCGCCCCCCAGGGCGCTGACAATGGCTCCGAGCTGCAGTGACACGCCGTTTTTTGCGGCGTTACTTGCCGCCCGTTGTCGACGAAGGCGCCGAGGCGTTCAGCGCCTTGATCACCTTGTCCGTGATGTCGTGCTTCGGATTGATGTAGATCGCTTCCTGCAGGATCGCGTCGTACTTCTCGGCCTCGGCCACCTGCTTCACGACGCGGTTGGCACGCTCGTAGACCTGCTGCAGTTCTTCGTTCTTGCGCGCGTTGAGGTCTTCCTGGAACTCGCGGCGGCGGCGCTGGAAGTCGCGGTCCTGGTCAACCAGCGCACGCTGGCGCGACGTGCGCTGGCTTTCGGACAAGGTGGGCGCCTCGCGCTCGAATCGCTCCGAAGCCGTCTTCAGGGCTTCACCCTGCGCCGTGAGATCTTTCTCGCGCTTGAGGAATTCCGCCTCCAGCTTGGCTTGCGCGGCCTTGGCCGGCTGGGCTTCACGCAGCACGCGATCCGGATTCACGAATCCGATGCGAAAGGTCTCCTGCGCCTGGGCCGCGGGCGCGGCAACCAGTGCAAATGCAGGAATCAACAACGCGCCCGCGGCGGCGCGGATCAAATGCTTCATTTAGAAAGACGTTCCAATCTGGAATTGCAAGCGCTGGATTCTATCCTTCGGGATCACGATCAAGCCTGTATTCGGATCCACCACTTCCTTCTGGGATTTGATCGGGAATGCATAGGCAAGACGCAACGGACCCAGCGGCGAAATCCAGCTGACGCCGACGCCGACTGAGGCGCGCAGTTTCTTCTGCGCCTTGTACTGCTCGTCGGTCAGGCCTTCGGCCCGCGAGCCGAACACGTTGCCGACGTCGAAGAAGCCGTAGAGACGCAGCGTGCGGTCGTTGCCGGCGCCCGGGAATGGTGTGCTGAGTTCGGCATTGAAGACCGCCTTCTTGGTGCCGCCCAGCGCAGCGCCTTCAGTCTGGCCGAGCAACGGCACGTCGCGCGGGCCGAGCGAGTTCTGCTCGAAGCCGCGGATCGAACCCAGGCCACCGGCGTAGAAGTTCTTGAAGATCGGGTAGACCTTGCCGCCGAGCGGCTTGGCGTAGCCGACGTCGGCGTTGATGGCGAAGGTGTATTGCTTGTTGATCGCGAAGAACTGCTGGTACTGGTAGTTCGTCTTGATGTATTGCATGTCGCCGCCGACACCCAGCTCAAGGTTCGCACGCTGCAGGCGTCCGGTGGTCGGGACCAGCGCGCTGTCGCGGCTGTCGCGGCCCCATCCCACTGTCAGCGGTATGCCCCACACGCTCTTCTGGTCGCACTCGGTCACGAAGAGGCCCGTTGCATCCTTGGAGCACTGGAAGTAGCGAAGGTAGGACGCCGGCGTATAGAGGCCCGAGAACGAGGTCGAGGTGTTCGGCTCGAACGCATAGCGCTCGAGGCCCGCACCGAAGAAGACCGTGTCCACCTCGCTGAACGGCACGCCGAAACGGATCGAAGCACCCTGGTTGACCAACTTGTAGTCGCCGTCGATGTTGGTCGAGTAAGGACGCGTGGTGGTGTGATAGACGCTGATGGTGCGCGAGATGCCGTCCTGAGTGAAGTACGGGTCCGTGGTGGTCACCGACAGCGTGCGGTTGTACTTGCTGGTGTTGACCTGCACGCCCAGGAAGTTGCCCGAACCGAAGACGTTCTCCTGCGAGATGCCGAAGGTGAGAGCCACCTTTTCCGCGCTGGAGTAGCCGGCACCGAGCTGCAGGCTCCCGGTGGGCTTCTCGCTCACATTGACGACGAGGTCGACCTGGTCGGGCGAACCCGGGATTTCCTGGGTCTCGACGTTCACTTCGGTGAAGAAACCGAGGCGGTCCACGCGATCGCGTGACAGCTTGATCTTGTCGCCGTCGTACCACGAGGCCTCGAACTGGCGGAACTCGCGCCGGATCACTTCGTCGCGCGTCTTGGCGTTGCCGCCCACGGCCACGCGGCGCACGTAGACGCGACGCGAAGGCTCCGCCTGCAGCGTCAGCGTCACGCGGTTGTTGACGCGATCGATTTCCGGACGTGCCTGCACGCGTGCGAACGCATACCCGAAGGTGCCGAAATAGTCGGTGAAGGCCTTGGTGGTTTCGGTGACCTGCTCGCCGTTGTAGGGCTCGCCGGGCTTGATGCTCACGAGGGACTTGAACTCTTCGTCGCGCCCAAGATAGTTGCCGTCGAGCTTGACGCCCGCCACCACGAATTTCTCGCCTTCGGTGATGTTGACAGTCACCGTCAGGTCCTGGCGGTCCGGCGAGATGGCGACCTGCGTGGAGTCGATGCGGAACTCGAGGTAGCCGCGCGTGATGTAGTACGAGCGCAGCGTTTCCAGGTCGGCGTTGAGCTTGGAACGCGAGTACTGGTTGGACTTGGTGTACCAGCTCATGAAGCCGCCGCTGTCCTGGTCGAACAGGCTCAGCAGGGTCGATTCGCTGAACGCCTTGTTGCCCACCACGCGCACCTCGCGGATGCGGGCGGAATCGCCCTCGGTGATGGTGAACGTGAGATTGACGCGGTTGCGCTCGATGGGCGTGACGGTGGTCACGACCTGGGCGTTGTAGAGGTTCTTGCTCACATACTGGCGCTTGAGCTCCTGCTCCGCACGATCGGCCAGTGCCTTGTCGTAAGGCCGGCCGTCCGCGAGGCCGACTTCGCGCAGCGCCTTCTGGAGCGCAGCCTTGTCGAATTCCTTGGCGCCGACGAAATCGACGTCGGCAATGGTGGGCCGCTCTTCGACGATCACCACCAGCACGTTGCCGTTGACATCGATGCGCACATCCTTGAACAACCCCAGGTCGAACAGCGCGCGAATGGCGGCGGAGCCGCGTTCGTCGCTGTAGGTGTCGCCGACACGCAGCGGCAGCGATGCGAAGATCGTGCCGGGCTCGACCCGCTGCAAGCCCTCGACGCGAATGTCGCGCACCGTGAAAGGCTCGACGGCCCAAGCTGCCGTGGCCGCCAGCGCGCTGGCCACCACCGCGGCAACGCTACGCAGGCGAAAGCGACTGAAGTTTGTGTTCATCTGTGAATTGGGCCGGCGCGGAAAGGGCCGGCAGAAAGTTAACCAAAGAGCCGCGTGACGTCGTTGAAAAGTGCGACCGACATCATGACCAGCAGCAAGGCGACACCGCCGCGCTGCAGCCGTTCCATCCAGGCGTCAGAGACGCTCTTGCCGGTCAGGCCCTCCCAAAGATAATACATCAGGTGTCCCCCATCGAGGACCGGCAGCGGCATGAGATTCAGCACGCCGAGGCTCACGCTGATCAGCGCGAGGAACACCAGGTACTGAGTCAGGCCGAGGCTTGCGGACTTGCCGGCATAGTCGGCGATCGTGAGCGGTCCGCTCAAATTCTTGAGCGAAGCCTCGCCGATCACCATCTTGCCCATCATGCGAACGGTAAGGGCCGAGACCTCCCAGGTGCGCACGATCCCATGCCAGACACCATCGACGGGCCCCTGCCGGACGGTGACCATTTCGGGCGGCGCGCCCACGTAAGCACCGATCCGGCCCACCTTCGTGCCGCCCTCTTCACGCAGTTCGGGCTTCACCTCAAGCTGGACCGACTGGCCGCCGCGCTGGACCTGCCAGGTCTGCGCGCGCGGCTGGCTGCCATCGATCGACGTGCGGATCACCTCGCGCAGCTGCTGCCCGTCGACGATGGGCGTGTTCCCCACGGAGCGAACCACGTCGCCGCTGCGAAGGCCCGCGCGTTCCGCGGCGCTGCCGGCCATCACCTGGCCGATCTCGGGCCGGGTCAGCGGGGCGATCACGCCGATCTTGCGAAACATCTGCGGATCGGCATCCTTGGCTTCGATGCGGCTCAGCGGCAGCACGATCTGGCGCGCGGCCTCGCCGCCCTCTCCCGCAATTTCGAGCGTGAGATCGCGGCCGTCGAGCGCGCCGCGGGTCATGCGCCAGCGCAGGTCCTCGAACGACTGCACCGGTTCCAGGCCGCCATCGAAGCCGGCTCGGGTGACATGCTCCCCACCGCGAAGGCCAGCGGATTCGGCGAGTGATGCCGCGACCGGACGGGCCAGCTTGGCGACGGGCTCTTCCACGCCGATCCAGTTCACCGCCGTGTAGAGCACCACCGCAAGCAGCAGGTTGGCAATGGGGCCGGCGGCAACAATCGCAGCACGCGAACGCAGCGGCTGCGTGTTGAAGGCGCGGTGGCGTTCTTCCGGCGCGACCGGGCCTTCGCGCTCGTCGAGCATCTTGACGTAGCCGCCGAAAGGAAAGGCGCCGATGACGAATTCGGTCTCCTGGCCCGGATGCTGCCGCTTGGGCTGCCAGCGGTAGAGGGTCTTGCCAAAGCCCACCGAGAATCGCAGGACCTTCACGCCGCAGGCCACCGCGACGCGGTAGTGGCCGTACTCGTGCACGGCAATGAGGACGCCGAGTGCAACCACGAAAGCGATGACTGTGAGCATCCGGAACCTCTATCGACGGGGAGTGTCAGGCTGCGAAGCGCAGCGCCGCGGCATTGGCGGCCGCCCGCGCACTGGCATCGAGCGCCAGCAGGTCGGCCAGCGATGCGGGCTTGGAGGGGGCGATTGCCTCCAAAGTTTCCATGTTGACCGCATGAATTCTGTCGAAACGCAGCCGGCGATCCAGAAAAGCCTCGACTGCGACTTCGTTGGCGGCATTGAGCACCGCCGTGGTCCCAGGCGCCGCACGCAGCGCATGCCAGGCCAGGCCCAGGCCCGGGAACAGGGTTGCATCGGGGGCATCGAAGCTCAGCGCCGCCATCTGGCGGAAGTCCAGGCGCCCTGCCCCGCTTTCGATGCGTTCCGGCCATGCCAGCCCGACGGCGATGGGCACGCGCATGTCCGGGGTTCCAAGCTGCGCGATTACCGATGCATCGGTGAACTGCACCATTGAATGGACCACGCTCTGGGGGTGGATGACCACCTCGATCTGCTCGGGCAGCACGCCGAACAGATGGCGCGCCTCGATCACCTCGAGTGCCTTGTTCATCATGGTGGCCGAATCGACCGATATCTTGCGGCCCATGACCCAGTTCGGATGGGCACAGGCCTGCTCGGGCGTGACCGAACCGAGCGTCTCGGGCGCGCGCGTGCGAAACGGCCCACCCGACGCGGTCAGGATGATCTTGTCGATGCGGCGCGACCAGGTCGAGGGGTCTTCAGGCAGCGACTGGAAGATGGCCGAATGCTCGCTGTCGATGGGCAGCAGCGTGGCGCCGCCCTCGCGTACGGTGCGCATGAACAACTCGCCACCGACCACCAGCGCTTCCTTGTTGGCCAGCAACAGGCGCTTGCCGGCGCGCGCAGCGGCCAGGCAAGGCCCGAGGCCCGCGGCCCCCACAATGGCGGCCATCACGGCATCGACTTCTTCGTGGGAAGCTATCTTTTCAATAGCACCGGAGCCGCTCAGGACTTGCGTCGGAAGATTGTTTTGCTTCAGTTTTTCCGCGAGCAGCGCTGCGTGCGGCGCACTGGCCATGACCGCGAAGCGGGGCAGGAACCGCGCGCACTGCGCCAGCAACTCGTCGACTTTGGTCGAGGCGGACAGCGCGAAAACTTCGAACCGGCCGGGGTGCCGCGCAATGACATCGAGCGTACTGACCCCGACCGAACCGGTCGATCCAAGCACCGTGACGCGTTGTTTGGGTGTGTTCACAAGGAAGCCAGCATCATTGCAATGGGGAGTGCCGGCAAGAGGGCATCCACGCGGTCCAGTACCCCGCCGTGGCCCGGCAGCAGGCTGCTGCTGTCCTTGGCGCCGGCGCTACGCTTGATCAGCGATTCGACGAGGTCTCCGACGACGCTCATCGCCGCGAGAAACACCACGCCCACCAGCAGCAGCCACCAGCCGCGTTCATGCAGCCGGGTATAGAGGCTTGCCACCGTCGCACCCGCGGCCTTGTCGGCCCAGACCCAGGCAAAGGCCAGCACCACCACGCCGGCCATGCCGCCCCACACGCCCTCCCAGCTCTTGCCGGGACTGATGGTGGGCGCGAGCTTGCCACGCGTGAACTTGAGGCCGAAGGCACGGCCTGCGAAATACGCGAAAACGTCGGCCACCCAGACCAGCACCAGGATCGAAAGCAGGAAGTTGATTCCGACCACGCGCGCCTGCACGGCCGCGAGCCATGCGACCCACAGCGCCAGCAGGCCGCCCACCAGGCGCAGGCCGCGCGGAATGCGGGGCCATCCCGGCACCGCCACCCGCAGCAACGCGGCCCCGCCGAGCACCCAGGCGGCGCTGGCCAACAGCCACATGAGCATCAGCGGCTGCGCGAGCAGCCCAAGCCACCACGACAGCGCGCACAGCGCCACCGTCTCGAGGCCGAGGAATACCGACAGCCGCTGGCCGTATCCGTTGAGACGGCCCCACTCCCACGCTGCGGCGCCGATCAGCACCAGCATGACGCAGGCAAAGGGAATGTGCGACGGGTAGAAGAGCGCCGGCAGCAGGATCGCCAGCAGGACGATGGCCGTGAGGATGCGTTGTTTGAGCATGCGGCTGAGAAGTCGGGCCGTGCAGGCCTTCAGGCCATCTGGCGATCTGAAGTGGAATCGCCGCCGGCCGTGACCTGGGCGGAAGTCTTGCCGAACCGGCGCTCGCGCGCCTGGAACGCGCCGATCCCGGCGTCCAGTTCGGCTTCGTCGAACTCGGGCCACAGCTTGTCGCTGAAGTAAAGCTCCGCATAGGCGCTTTGCCAGAGCAGGAAGTTCGACAGCCGCTGCTCGCCGCCGGTGCGGATGAGCAGGTCGGGATCGGGCACGTGCGACAGGGCCATGGCGCGGTCCAGATTGGCCTCGGTGAGCGCCTCACCCTGCTCCATCAGCTTGGCGGCGGCGCGCGCAATGTCCCATCGGCCGCCGTAGTTGAAGCAGACATTGAGGATGAGCTTGTCGTTCTGCGCCGTGGCTTGCTCGGCATCGACAAGGCCCTGGACCATCTTCTTGCTGAGCCCGGCCCGCTCGCCGACGAAGTGCAGCCGAACGCCATCGCGGCTCAGCTTGGGTACCTCGCGCGCAAGTGCTCCGACCATGATTTCCATCAGGCCCGAAACCTCCTCGGCAGGACGGTTCCAGTTCTCCGACGAGAACGCGAACACCGTGAGAATGCCCACGCCGCGATCGACGCAGGCCTTCACGCAGCGCCGCAGCGACTCGACGCCCTGCTTGTGCCCCGCCACGCGCGGCAGGAACCGCCGTGTCGCCCAGCGTCCGTTGCCATCCATGACGATGGCAATGTGGCGAGGAACCTGCGGCAAGGAGGAGGCCATGCGCAGCTTCAAACGGCCATGATCTCCGCTTCCTTGGCCGCGACCAGCCGGTCGATCTCCGCAATGTGGCGGTCGGTGACCTTCTGGATCTCGGCTTCGGCGCGTTTCTGGTCGTCTTCGGAGGCAAGCTTTTCCTTGACCAGCTTCTTGACCGCCTCGTTCGCGTCGCGGCGCAGGTTGCGCGTCGCGATCTTGGCGGATTCGCCTTCGTTGCGGACCAACTTGGTCATTTCCTTGCGGCGCTCTTCGCTCATGGCGGGCAACGGCACGCGGATCAGGTCGCCCATGGAGGCGGGGTTCAGCCCCAGGTCGCTTTCGCGAATGGCCTTCTCGATCTTGGCGCCCATGCCCTTTTCCCAGGGCTGGACGCTGATCGTGCGCGAGTCGAGCACCGACACGTTCGCCACCTGGCTCAACGGGACTTGCGAGCCGTAGTAGTCGACGTGGATCGAATCAAGCAACGCCGGGTTGGCGCGGCCGGTGCGGATCTTGGTGAGGTTGTTCTGGAACGCAGCGAGCGACTGATTCATCTTCACGTCGGTCGTGCTGCGAATTTCTGCAATGGTGGGGGTCGTCATCTCAATTACTCCTCAGGCATGCACCAGCGTGCCTTCGTCCTCGCCCATGACGACACGCTTGAGCGCACCGTTCTTGAAGATCGAGAACACCTTGATCGGCAGCTTCTGGTCGCGGCACAGCGCAAAGGCCGTGGCGTCCATGATGCCGAGATTCTGCGCGATCGCCTCATCGAAGGTAAGCGTCGAATAACGCGTTGCGTCCGGGTGGGTCTTCGGGTCGGCGGAATAGACGCCGTCCACCTTGGTGGCCTTGAGCACCAGTTCCGCACCGATTTCCGCACCGCGCAGCGCGGCGGCCGTATCGGTGGTGAAGAACGGGTTGCCGGTGCCGGCGGCAAACACGACGACCTTGCCTTCTTCCAGATACTGCAGCGCCTTGGGCCGTACGTAGGGCTCGACCACCTGCTCGATGGCGATGGCGGACATGACGCGCGCCACCAGCCCCTGCTTGTTCATGGCGTCGGCCAGGGCCAGCGAATTCATCACGGTGGCCAGCATGCCCATGTAGTCGGCCGTGGCGCGGTCCATGCCGACGGAACCTCCCGCGACGCCGCGGAAGATGTTGCCGCCGCCGATCACCACCGCGACCTCGACGCCCATGTTCACCACCTCGGCCACCTCTTCGACCATGCGGACGATGGTGGCGCGATTAATACCAAAGGCATCATCTCCCATCAGCGCCTCACCCGACAGCTTCAACAAGATTCGCTTGTGGGCTGGGCGGGCATCAGACATGGGCAATTTCCTTACTTGGGTTGGCGGGGCGAGTGTAGAACGAGGCGGTGAAAAAGCGGCGGCACACACACGTGCGCCGCCGCTTTGGGGCGTAACAGTTTTTACGCGGCGGCCTTGGCGGCAGCGACTTGCGCTGCAACTTCGGCGGCAAAGTCGTCGACCTTCTTTTCGATGCCTTCGCCGACCACATAGAGGGTGAAGCCCTTGATGCTGGTGTTGGCGGCCTTGAGCATCTGCTCGACGGTCTGCTTGTCGTTCTTCACGAACGGCTGGTTGTGCAGCGACACTTCCTTCAGGTACTTCTGCACGCCGCCTTCGATGCGCTTGGCAACGATGTCGGCCGGCTGCGGCTTCTTGCCTTCGGCTTCGGCCGTCTTGCGGTCTTCTTCAGCCTTGCCCGCGGCAACCGCGCGCTCTTTTTCGATCAGGTCGGCAGGCACGTCGGCGGCCGAGATGGCGACCGGCTTCATGGCGGCAATGTGCATTGCAACGTCCTTGGCCGAGGTGTCGTCGCCTTCGAACTCGACCATCACGCCGATGCGTGTGCCGTGCAGGTACGAAGCCAGCTTGCCGTTGCCGGCAAAGTGCTTGAAGCGGCGGAAGCTCATGTTCTCGCCGATCTTGCCGATCAGGCCCTTGCGCACGTCTTCGAGCGTGGGGCCGAAGCCGTCCTGCTCGTACGGAAGCGCACCCAGCGCGGCGATGTCAGCGGGGTTGTGCTTGGCAACCAGCATGGCGGCCGCGTTGGCCATGGCCAGGAAGCTGTCGTTCTTGGTGACGAAGTCGGTTTCGCAGTTGATCTCGATCATGCCGCCGGCAGCGCCGTCGACAAACGCGGTGACCACGCCTTCGGCCGTGATGCGGCCCGATGCCTTGCCAGCCTTGTTGCCGAGCTTGATGCGCAGCAGCTCTTCGGCCTTTTCCATGTTGCCGTCGGCCTCGGTCAGGGCCTTCTTGCATTCCATCATCGGCGCGTCGGTCTTTGCGCGCAGTTCGCCGACCATGCTTGCGGTGATTGCAGCCATTGTTCTATCTCCGTGTCCAAAAAATCAGATTAAAAAAAAGGGGCACCAAGCCCCTTCTTCAGGCGCGTGAGAGCACTCGATCAGGCCGAGGCGCCCTCTTCGACTTCGACGAATTCGTCGCTGCCTTCGGCGATGGCCTTGACCACGTCACCGGTGGCGCTGTTGCGGCCTTCGATGATTGCGTCGGCGATGCCGCGGGCGTAGAGCGTGACGGCCTTCGACGAGTCGTCGTTGCCCGGAATCACGTAGTCGATGCCTTCGGGCGAGTGGTTGGAGTCCACCACGCCGATGAGCGGAATGCCGAGCTTCTTGGCTTCTGCCACCGCGATCTTGTGGAAGCCCACGTCGATCACGAAGATGGCGTCCGGCAGCGCGGTCATGTCCTGGATGCCGCCGATGTCCTTCTCGAGCTTCTCGATCTCACGCGTGAAGGTGAGCTGCTCTTTCTTGCTCAGGCTGTCGAGGCCGGCTTCCTGCTGGGCCTTCATGTCCTTCAGGCGCTTGATCGAGGTCTTGACCGTCTTGAAGTTGGTCAGCATGCCGCCGAGCCAACGGGTGTCGACGAAGGGCACGCCGGCGCGGCGGGCTTCGGCAGCCACGATTTCACGGGCTTGGCGCTTGGTGCCGACCATGAGGATGGTGCCGCGGTTGGCAGTGAGCTGCTTGGCGTACTTCATCGCGTCCTGGAACATCGGGAGCGACTTTTCCAGGTTGATGATGTGGATCTTGTTGCGATGGCCGAAGATGTACGGCGCCATCTTGGGGTTCCAGAAGCGGGTTTGGTGACCGAAGTGGACACCGGCTTCCAGCATTTCGCGCATGGTGGTCGACATTGAAAATTACTCCAAAGGTTGGGTCTAAAATCCAGCCCGTTTTGCGCCTCCTTCGAATGGAGTCACAACACCTTGATTGGGCCGGTTTGCGGATGTGTTCGGCTGCGTGCAACGGGAGCCCGTTACGCGGTCAGCGAAACCCAAAGAGTATAGCACGGCCCTCTCTGTCTTTCTCCCCGCCCGCCCCGCTACCGAGCTTCCGCACCCACCCGATCCGCCCATGAACGACCTTCACGCCACCCGTCTGAACCTGCTGGCAGGTGGCACCGATGCGCGCACCGAATTGGAGCATGCCATCGGTATCGCCCAATCCCCGGCCTGCACCCACGTTTTCACCCGCACGCTGTTCGACGAAGCCCGGCAGCAGGTTGCGCGATCGGCGCCGCAAAGCAGGCTCGCGGGCCTCGCCTTCACAGCCAAGGACCTGTTCGACATCGAGGGGTACCCGACGCCCGCTGGCTCCGCGGTGCTGTCGCACGCGCCGGCCGCCAAGGCCGACGCCATCGCCGTGGCGCGGCTGCGTGCCGCCGGCGGCGTGCTGACCGGCCGCACCAACATGACGGAATTTGCCTTCTCTGGCGTGGGCGTCAATCCGCACCACGGCACGCCGGCCAACGTGAGCGACCCGGCCACGGCCCGCATCCCTGGAGGCTCGTCCTCCGGCGCCGCCATCTCGGTCGCCACCGGCGCCGCGTTCATCGGACTGGGCTCGGACACGGGCGGCTCGATCCGCATTCCGGCGGCGCTGAACGGCATCGTGGGATTCAAGAGCACCGCCCGCCTGGTCCCGATCGACGGCGCGCTGCCGCTGTCGACCACGCTGGACACCGTCTGCGCCATGACGCGCTCGGTTCGGGACGCGATCGCCGCGCACGAGATCCTTGCGGCACGCCGCGTCACGGCCGGCGCCGCCTCGCTGGGGGCCTATCGGCTCGCCGTGGTAAAGAACGTGTTCTTCGACGATGTCGAGCCTGCCGTGGGCCGCGCGTTCGAGAACGCGCTGCAGACACTGCGCACCGCGGGTGCCCAGGTCGATGAAATCGTGCTGCCCGAACTCGCTGAGTTGCAGGCCATCAATGCGACCGGCGGCTTTTCGGCAGCCGAGTCCTATGCCTGGCACCGGCTGCTGCTGGAGCGCAGCGGCGCGGGCTACGACCCCCGTGTCGCCCAGCGCATCGTCCGGGGCGCCGGCATGAAGGCGCACGAATACATCGACCTGGTCAATGCCCGGCGCGCATGGATCACCCGCGTCGAAGCGGCGCTTGCGTCTTTCGACGCCGTGCTGTCGCCCACCGTCCCGATCACCGCGCCATCCATTGCCAACGTGGCCCCGGGCGCCGAGCGCGACGAAGAATTCTTTCGCGTCAACGCACTGCTGCTGCGCAATCCGTCGATCGTCAACATGCTCGATGGCTGCGCCCTCTCACTGCCCTGCCATGCCGCCGGCGAACTGCCTGTCGGCTTGATGCTGTGGCACGCCGCGTTGCATGACGACGCCATTCTTGCGATTGCGCTGCAAGCGGAACACGCACTGCGAAGACAATAGCTCCGCGCCCATCGGCGGGCGCCAGCCATCTCTTCTTACTCAAAAATTCAATGAAAATCGCGATCGTGGGCGCCGGCATCATCGGCGTCACCACCGCCTGGGAACTGGTTTCGGATGGTCATGAAGTCTCCGTGTTCGAGCGCCGCGGCGCCGCGGCCGAGGAAGCCAGCTTTGCGAATGCGGGCGTGGTCGCGCCCGGTTATGTAACCCCCTGGGCGGCCCCCGGCATGCGCGCCAAGGTGCTGCGGTCGCTGCTTTCGCCCCACGGTGCCATCAAGCTGCGCTGGCCGCTGAGCACACGCGACTTGGGCTGGATGTCACGCTGGCAGAAGGCGTGCAAGCTCGAAACCTATCTGGCCAACCGCGCCCGCATGCAGCGCCTGGCGTTCTACAGCCGCACCCGGCTGCACGAGGTGACCGAGGCGCGCGAACTGAGCTACGAGCGCAGCGACGGCTACCTCGTGCTGCTTCGCTCCAAGCGTGAGAAGAAGCTCGTCCAACCCGGGCTGGAGGTGCTTCGCGCAGCCGGCAGCGTCTTCAAGGAAGTGGACGCGGACGAAGCGCGGCGGATCGAGCCCGCGCTCAGTGCGGACACGGCCCTTGCAGGCGCCATTCACCTGCCCGAAGACGAGGTGGCCAACTGCCGCCAGTTCGCCCTCCTGCTCAAGTGGGAGGCCGAAGCGCTCGGCGCCCAGTTCCACTTCAACTGCGACATCGCACCGCTCCATCGCGCGGATCCCACTTCCATCGCGCTCGCAGGCGGTTCGCCGCCGCTGCGCTTCGATGCCGTGGTGGTGTGCGCCGGGCTTGCCTCGGCCGCGTTGCTGCGCCCGCTCGGGCTCAGGATTCCGCTGGCGCCGGTCTACGGCCATTCCATCAGCGCGCCGATCCGCGAATCGCTCAACGCGCCCCGCAGCGCCGTGATGGATGAGCGCTACAAGGTCGCCATCTCGCGCCTGGGCCAGCGTGTTCGCGTGGCGGGCAGCGCCGAGATCGGCGGTTCGCCGGACACGCTGAACCCGGCCGCGGTTCAAACGCTCTACAAAGTACTTCACGACTGGTTCCCCGGCGCGGTCACGCTGCAATCGGGCATCCAGCAATGGAAAGGCGCGCGGCCGATGCTCCCCGACGGCCCACCGGTGCTCGGCGCCAGCGGCGTGCCGGGCGTCTGGCTCAACCTTGGCCACGGTTCGAGCGGCTGGGCACTGTCGTGCGGCAGCGCACGCGTGGTGGCAGACCTGATGGCCGGCCGCGATGCGGGGGTCGACCTGGAAGGCCTGGGTGTCGAGCGGCTCGGCGCCTGAGGCGCGGCCGAGCTTCATTCCTCGATCACCGCGCGGCAAAATGGGCTGATGCAACGCATCACGTCCGCCACGGCCGCCGACCTGTTCGATATTGCGGCGACGCGGCGCATCGAGCACGCGGCTGCCGCCGCCCTGCCCTTTCACGCGCTGATGCAGCGCGCGGGCCTTGCCGTGGCGCGGCTGGCGATGGCGCTCGCGCCGCATGCGCGCACAGTCTGGATTGCCTGCGGACCAGGCAACAACGGCGGCGACGGCTTCGAAGCTGCGGCGCAGTTGCAGCAGCGGGGGTTCACGCCGATCGTCACGTTCGCGGGGGATGAAAACCGCCTGCCACCGGACGCCAAGGCCTCGCTGCAACGCGCCCGGGATGCCAGTGTGACCTTCGCGCCCCAGCCGCCCGCGAGCTGCGACCTGGTGATCGACGCCCTGCTCGGTATCGGAGCGACGAGGGCGCCCGAAGGCGTCATGGCCGCATGGTTGCGGCAGATGCATGGCGGCCACGTGCCGGTGCTCAGCGTCGATGTGCCATCCGGGTTGAACGCAGACACCGGGGTCTGGACCGCGGCCGATCCGGTGGCCGCCACCAACCAAGGTCGGTTCTGCGTGAGCTTCCTGACATTGAAGCCGGGCCTCTTCACGGCCCGCGGTCGCGATGCGGCGGGCACGGTCTGGTTCGACGACCTGGGTTGCGCCAACTCCGCCGAGGCGCCGGCCGCCCGCCTGGCAGGCCCACCCACCAACCGGCACCGCAGCCATGCATCCCACAAGGGAAGCTATGGCGATGTCGCGGTGATCGGCGGTGCGACCGGCATGGCCGGCGCCGCGCTGCTGTCAGGGTCCGCCGCACTGCACGCAGGGGCCGGACGCGTGTTCGTGGGGCTGCTCGACCCGAACGCGGCCCCAGTCGATCTGGCCCAACCCGAGCTGATGCTGCGAGACGCGAACACGCTCGATCTCTCCGGCATGACGGCGGTCTGCGGTTGCGGCGGTGGCGCGGACGTGCGCGCCGTGCTGCCACGGGTGCTGGCGACAGCGGCGGCGTTGGTGCTCGATGCGGACGCCCTGAATGCGATTGCCGCCGACCGCGGCCTGCAGACGCAACTGGCGTCGCGGGGCCGGCGCGGGAAGCCAGCGGTGATCACCCCCCACCCGCTCGAGGCCGCTCGCCTCCTGGACTGCACGGCCGCCGACATCCAGTCCGACAGGCTTGCGGCAGCTCGGCAACTGGCGTCGCGGTATGGCGTGGTCGCCGTGCTCAAGGGCTCGGGCACGGTGATTGCCGACGGCAGCGGTGCGCCGCCCGTTGTCAATATGACCGGCAACGCGAGGCTTGCAACCGCCGGCACGGGTGACGTGCTGGCCGGAATGGTCGGCGCGGCCCTGGCCGCGGAAATACCAGCCTTCGAAGCAGCGCGAGAGGCCGCCTGGCGCCACGGCCACATCGCAGACACGTGGCCGCCCGGCGCCGCGCCGCTGACGGCGGGCGCCTTGGCGCGCCAGGCGCCTGACGGCCCTTTCTAGCCGCGGCCGACGAAGGGCATCTTCGTCGCCATCACGGTATGGAACAGCACGTTGGCCTCCAGCGGCAGGTTCGCCATGTAGAGCACCGACTGGCCCACGATCTTGACGTCCATCAGCGGCTCGATCGCGAGTTCGCCGTTTGCCTGCGGCACGCCCTTGGCCATGCGCGCGGCCAGTTCGGTCATGGCGTTGCCCACGTCGATCTGGCCCACAGCGATGTCGTATTTGCGCCCGTCGAGCGAAGCCGTCTTGGTCAGGCCCTCCACGCCGTGCTTGGTCGCCGTGTAGGCCGCCGAATTCGGCCGAGGTGCCGTTGCGGAGATGGAGCCGTTGTTGATGATGCGGCCGCCGCGCGGGTTTTGCGCCTTCATGGTCCGGAACGCCTGCTGGATGCAGAAGAACATGCCGGTCAGGTTGATGTCGACGACCCCGCGCCATTGGTCCGCCGTCCAGTCTTCGAATGGCCCCGGCGGGTTGCCCACTCCGGCATTGTTGAACAGCAGGTCCACACGGCCGAAACGCTCGACAGCGGCGGCGAATAACGCCTGCACCGATTCGGCACTGGCCACGTCGGTGGGTACCGCAAACGCCCGTGCGCCGGCGCCCGACTCTTCGGCCACCTGCTCCAGCGGCTCCAGGCGGCGCCCGGCCAAGGCCACGCTCCAGCCATCGGCCAGCAACGCCAACGCCGCGGCGCGTCCGATGCCCGTACCGGCGCCCGTGACGATCGCGATACGGCCCTTGTTGTTTTCTACGCTCATGTTCAGTGTCTCCTTCTCAATCCATATCTAGGAATGGGTGCAATGCGCTGCCCTTCAGGCACGGCGCGGCTTGCGCCCCTTCATCTTGTTGGCAGCCTTCTTGACCGCCGACTTGAAAGCCTGCATGGCCGACTGGGGACCCACCGCGGCGGCACCCGCGCCGCGCTCGATGCGTGGCTCGGGAAGAGCCTCGGCCTTGTGGCGCGAACTGCGCTTGGCCGATGCCTTGACCGGCACGCCGCCCGAGCTCACGCCCTTATCCTTCATGGCACGCGAGGTGAGTTCCTCGCCTTCCCGCACCAGGCGGAAATCGATCTTGCGGCCATCCAGGTCAACACGGCTCACCTGGACGCGCACACGGGTGCCGATGGCGTAGCGGATGCCAGTGCGCTCGCCGCGCAGTTCCTGGCGCATCTCGTCGAACTTGAAGTATTCGCCGCCGAGTTCGGTGATGTGCACCAGGCCTTCGACATACATCGCGTCCAGCGTGACGAAAATGCCGAAGGTGGTGGCCGCTGTGACGACTCCGCCGTACTCCTCGCCCAGATGCTCGCGCATGTACTTGCACTTGAGCCACGCCTCGACGTCGCGGCTGGCCTCGTCGGCACGGCGCTCGTTGGCGCTGCAATGCAGGCCCGCGGCCTCCCAGGCCAGCACTTCCTTGCTCGGAGCCACGGTGGCTTTCTGCGGCTTGGCCGTCGGTGCCTTGACACGTGAAGCCAGGCGCTTGGCGAGCTTGGCGTGCGCCTCGCCCGGGGTCGGCAGCATCGGCAGCTGATAGCGCGTCTTGCCGAGAATGGCCTTGATCACGCGGTGCACCAGCAAGTCCGGATATCGCCGGATCGGGCTCGTGAAGTGGGTGTAGGCCTCGTACGCCAGGCCGAAGTGGCCGCTGTTGATCGGCGTGTAGATCGCCTGCTGCATCGAGCGCAACAGCATGGTGTGGATCTGCTGCGCGTCGGGCCGCTCCTTGGTGGCTTCGGCGATCGCCTGGAACTCGCCCGGCTTCGGATCGTCGGTGATGCTCAGCCCCACCCCCATGGCCTTGAGGTAGCCGCGCAAGATTTCCTTCTTCTCCGGCGTCGGGCCTTCGTGCACGCGGAACAGGCCCGGGTGCTTGCCTTCGGCGATGAAATCGGCACTGCACACGTTGGCGGCCAGCATGGCCTCTTCGATCAGGCGGTGCGCTTCGTTGCGCGTGCGCGGCACTATCTTCTCGATTCGGCCCGCGTCGTCGCAGATGATCTGCGTCTCGGTCGTTTCAAAATCGACCGCACCACGCTTGCCGCGCTGCTTGAGCAGCGCCTTGTAGACGTCGGCGAGGTTCAGCAGGTCCTTCACCCGGTCCTTGCGCTTTGCCGCCTCGGGACCCCGGGTGTTGCCGAGGATCGCAGCCACTTCGGTATAGGTGAAGCGCGCATGGCTGAACATCACGGCCGGATAGAACTGGTAGGCGTAGATCTCGCCGTCCGCGGCCACGAGCATGTCGCACACCATGCACAGGCGCTCGACCTCCGGGTTCAGCGAGCACAGGCCGTTCGAAAGCTTTTCCGGCAGCATCGGTATAACGCGGCGCGGAAAGTAAACACTGGTGGCTCGGTCGTAGGCGTCGATATCGATGGCCGAGCCGGTCTGCACATAGGCGCTGACGTCGGCAATGGCAACCAGCAGGCGCCATCCCTTGCCGCGGCCAACCTTCGCAGGCTCGCAGTAAACGGCGTCGTCAAAGTCGCGCGCGTCCTCGCCGTCGATGGTGACCAGCGGCACGTCGGTCAGGTCGATGCGGCCCTTCTTGTCTGCAGGCCGCACCTTCTCGGGCAAGGCCTTGGCTTCGGCCAGGCATTCCGCCGAAAACTCGTGCGGCACGCCGTACTTGCGAACGGCAATCTCGATCTCCATGCCGGGATCGTCGATCTCGCCCAGCACTTCCTTCACGCGGCCCACCGGCTGGCCAAACAGCGCCGGCGGCTCGGTGAGCTGCACGACCACGACCTGCCCCACCTTCGCGGGACCCGTCGCGCCCTTCGGAATCAATACGTCCTGGCCGTATCGCTTGTCCTCGGGCGCGACGAGCCAAATGCCGCCTTCATGCAACAGGCGGCCGATGATCGGCTGCTCGGGGCGTTCGACGATTTCGACCACCCGCCCTTCGGGACGACCGCGCCTGTCTTGCCGCACCACGCGCGCCTTGACGCGGTCCTTGTGCAGCACTGCGCGCATCTCGTTCGGGGGCAGATAGATGTCGGCTTCGCCGTCGTCGCGCTGCACGAAACCGTGTCCATCGCGATGCCCTTGAACAGTTCCTTCAAATTCATCCAGCAGACCGCTGGAATGGCCATTATTTTTGATATGATTCTCTCTTTCCTGAAATTCAAAACATAACTGCTTCGGCAGCTATGTGGGCCCAGATGGCGGAATTGGTAGACGCACTAGTTTCAGGTACTAGCGAGTAACATCGTGGAGGTTCGAGTCCTCTTCTGGGCACCACCCCTACCAAGCTGAAACCCCTGTGAATCATTGATTCGCAGGGGTTTTTTCTTTGCCCTGCCGACACGTGCTCCGGGCGATGTCCCGCGCAAGCGCCGGGCGTTGCAAATCGGCCGGCAGCTTCCCTGGATTCACGCATCAACTCCACTGGCGCCATTGTGCGCTTTGCTGCCGCGTTCGAGAGATCGAGCGCCGGGAGTCTAGGGAAACTCTTCGAGGCATATCTGGAGGCAATCGCCGGGGACGCAAATTCGGGCAAGTGGAACAGCTTTCGACTGATGAAGTGGTGCAAGGATCCGCTCGCAAGCAAACGGCTTTCCAGCATTCTGACGCACGATATCAATATTGGACCGCGCGCAGTCTCGCAGCCCGTCAAACCCGCCGCACGGAATGACCCAATTCGACGTTCTCCGCGTATCCGGCGCATGGAGACTCTTGCCGACAAGGTGGCGGCCACCAGCAAACGTGCGAAGGAGGCCGCTCGCCGGAGCCAATCGCTCCGAGGCGAGTCGGCCCTGCTCCGGCAACAGTCCCGGCAACTTCGCGCCGAATGCACACTCGCCAGGAGCGGCCGGGACCGCGATGGGACTGCGCGGGTGCAGAGTCGGTTGACAATGGCGCAAGCATGCTCAGTGCTTGTGGCGTAGTCGCGCCGCCAGCGCCCCTCGCGTGGCATGCGTCGCGCCACACCGGACCAGCCGCACTTTCTTCGCTCATGTCCATCTTCAAGACCATCCGCCAGTGGGCATCGCGGATCAAGCGTGATGCCGTCACGCTGTGGTTCGCCTACAGGCATCCTGGGACTCCGTGGTTCGCAAAGGCTCTTGCCGCGTTCGTCGTCGCTTATGCGTTGAGCCCGATCGACCTCATTCCCGACTTCATTCCGGTACTCGGGTATCTGGACGACGCCTTGCTGTTGCCAGGACTGATCTGGTTGAACATCCGGCTTATTCCGGTGAATGTTCTTGAAGAATGCCGCGCGCGTGCGGACACGTGGATGAAGGAGCAAGGCGCGAAGCCCCAAAGCATGGCGGGCGCCGTGCTCATCGTCGCGATCTGGATCGCCATCGCCATCGGGTGCTGGGCCTGGTTCAAAACCCGCAGCTAGCTTCCTCACCTGTGGCAAAAGTCACACTTTCCGGTAAAGATGCATCCAAAGGTAACGCAATAACTAACAAAAAGTTACGTTCGCCTCGAGAATATCGAGATCACCTCACCGGAAAACCCATCGTGATTACCGCATTTACCTTGTTGATCGGCATGTTCCTCGGCGCTTTGTTCATGAGCCTTCTGGTCATCTCGCGTTCGGACGACTGAAAACCGCAGGTCGCGCGCCGCTCGGCTCCAGCAATCGAAAGCCCGCTTCCAGCGGGCTTTGCTTTTGGTCAGGTCAACAGATTCGCCTTGGGCCTGCGGCTCGTTTCAATCGAGTAGATGGCGGGCTTGTCCTGCTCGGCCTTGCCATCGGCTTCCACGCCAGGCGCCGGAAGCGGATAGACCTCATTGGCAAGACGCTTCGCGCGCTCCGCATACATCTTGGCCAAGGCAGCATGATGCTCTGCTGCTGCCTGGTGCTCGAGCCGCGCCAGCTGCGCCTCTTGAAGCAATGCCGCCGCCCTCTTGAGATGAAGGCTTGAACCCGATTGAAAGAGTTGGAAGAACATGGAACCTCCTCGAAGCAGAGGCAGCCACGTTCAAGCCTTGTAGCCCGCGCGGCTGTAGGCGCAATACTTTTCCAGCTGTCGCTCGGCCTTTAGTTCGCATGTCGGCCATCGCCGCGCTGCCGTCCGCGATCATGGGAGCCCTTCCCGAGCACGGCTGCGATGACTAGATCGGCAGTGCCACGAGGTCGTGCCCCTCGGCACCGACGATGCGGGCCTTGGTGAATTCGCCCACCTTGAGCGTCTTGCTGATCTTCTCGGGCGGCAACAGGCGCACGGTGCCGTCGATCTCGGGCGCGTCGGCATACGTGCGGCCGACCCCGCCTTTTCGGCCCATGCCGGGCGCCGAGTCCACGAGCACCTGCATGGTCGCGCCGATGCGCTGGCGCAGCTTGGCAATCGATACGGCCTCCGCCACTTCCATGAATCGCGCACGGCGCGCTTCGCGCTCGGCCGGCGGCAGCATGCCGGGAATGTCGTTGGCCGTGGCACCCTCCACCGGACTGTAGGCAAAGCAACCGGCACGATCGATCTGCGCTTCGCGGATGAAGTCGAGCAGGTGCTCGAACTCCTGCTCGGTCTCGCCAGGAAAGCCGGCGATGAAGGTGCTGCGGATCACGAGTTCCGGGCACACCTCGCGCCAGCGCGCAAGCCGCTCCAGGTTCTTCTCTCCGCTGGCTGGACGCTTCATGCGCTTGAGCACGTCGGGGTGGCTGTGCTGAAGCGGCACGTCGAGGTAAGGCAGCACCTGCCCGCTTGCCATCAACGGAATGATTTCGTCCACGCTCGGATACGGGTACACGTAGTGCAGGCGGACCCAGGCACCGTAGGGCTCGGCAATTTCGCCCAGCGTGCGCACCAGCTCGAGCATGCGCGTCTTGACTGGCTTGCCATCCCAGAAACCGGTGCGGTATTTGACGTCCACCCCGTAGGCCGAGGTGTCCTGGCTGATCACCAGCAACTCTTTCACACCGCCTTCGAACAGGGCCTTGGCCTCCGCCAGCACATCGCCGACCGGCCGCGACACCAGGTCGCCGCGCATTGATGGAATGATGCAGAAGGTGCAGCGGTGATTGCAGCCCTCGCTGATCTTCAGATAGGCATAGTGCCGCGGCGTCAGCTTGAGGCCCGCAACGCCGAAGGTGTTGGGCACCAGGTCGACGAACGGGTCGTGCGGCTTGGGCAGGTTGGCGTGGACCGCATCCATCACCTCCTGCGTCGCGTGCGGCCCCGTCACGGCCAGCACGCTCGGGTGCATCTGCCGCACCAGGTTGCCGCCCTGGTCACCCGTCTTGGCGCCCAGGCAGCCGGTGACGATGACGCGTCCGTTTTCCGCCAGTGCCTCGCCGATGGTGTCGAGGCTTTCCCTCACGGCGTCGTCGATGAACCCACAGGTGTTCACGATCACCAGGTCGGCGCCTTCGAAGGTCTTGGCGGTCTGGTAGCCCTCGGCGCTCAGTTGCGTCAGGATCAGTTCGGAATCGGTAAGGGCCTTGGGGCAGCCCAGGCTCACGAATCCGACTTTGGGGGCAGCCGGCGTGGCAGTACGTTCAGGGGAGGCAACTTCGCTCATAGTCCCCTATTGTCCCAGCTATCTGCCGGGCCGGGGATTTCAGGGGCGTTTGATGCCGAATGCGCCCAGGACCTGTTCGGTGTTCTTCTGCATCTGCTCCTGCATCTGCAGGAACACATTCTTCGACTGCTCGACGTAGTTGCCCATGAGCCCTTGGAGCATTGGCGACTGCATGGTCATGAAGCGCGACCACATTTCGGGCGTGAGGCCTTCAGCCTTGTCCGCGAGCTGGGCCTGCACCTCGGTCATGGCCTGGATGTTCTTCTCCAGGTACGGTCCCATGTAGCCTTGCATCGCCTGTCCGTAGAAACGGATGATGTTGGCCAGCACCTGCTCGGTGAACATGGGCGCGCCGCCGGCTTCTTCTTCGAGGATGATCTGCAGCAGGATGCTCCGCGTGAGGTCGTCGCCGGTCTTTGCATCGCGCACCACGAACTGGGCGTTCTGGATCACCAGCTGCTTCACCTCGGTGAGCGTGATGTACGTGGATGTCTCGGTGTCGTAGAGCCTTCGGTTGGGGTACTTCTTGATTACACGTTGCACCGGCTTGACCCCGGACTTCTTGCTCTGCACTGAGGACTCCTTTACATGGACGCCCATGTCATCCGATCAATTCTAGGTAGCGGTTTTGCTGCATCGCGACAAGGTTTACCCTGACCGCTTGCTACGATCCGCCGCCTTCAGTCGAGCGTCGTCGCGTACTCGGCACCGCATGCGGCACAGGCAGCCGTCTCGGGCCGTTCTTCAATGGCCTCCCTGAAGCGCAGCGGGCTCTTGTGGCCGTAGACCACCCAGCAACGCGGGCAGTGCTCGTGGCCGGAGGTCGGCAGGTAGGCGCGGGCACGCTGTTCGGCGCGCTCCTGCGTCACGGGCGTGCCCTGCCGCTCGGCGCGCATCACTTCGCGCGCAGCCATGGTGTCGCTGCGGCCGGCCGCATGGTCGTTGATGCCATAGACCGCTCGCGCAAACTCAATGGGCGCTTGCCTGAGCAATGCGGCAAGCCGCTTCTCGGCATGCGCCCGATCAACCAGCGTTGATCGCGTATTCATCAGATCGCTTGTCAAGGAATTTGGAAAAGGTTTGCAGTGCGGCCAAATTAGCACAACAACGTGGCCATGGTCTTTGCCTGCTTCACCGAAGGACGATTGAAACACCGGGGAACCCGGTGAAAGCTCTGTTCAACAGACCCGGTGGTTGGCCGGATGTTGGAACAGAAATTGGTAGGCGCGATTGGACTCGAACCAACGACCCCCACCATGTCAAGGTGGTGCTCTAACCAGCTGAGCTACGCGCCTAAGGATGTGTCCGAGAAGCAGCTATTGTAGCAGGAGAAAACGCGCTTTTTAGCGGCGACGTGCAGATCGCACGCCGGCAACTGCCGTCACGATGCCAAGCACCTGCGTCAGCCGCGCCGCGTCGGAGATTTCCACAGTGAAAGTCATCCACGCGGTGCCCTTGACCGATTGCGTCTGCACGCCGATCACATTCATCTTCTCGCGTGCGAAGACATCGGAGATGTCCCGCAAGAGGCCTTGCCGGTCCGCCGCTTCCACGGCCACGTCAACCGCATACATCGGCGCCTCGCCGCCCTTGCCGGTCGCACCCCACTCGACATCGATCACGCGCTCGCCGTCGCGTGCGGCCATCGTGCGGAAATTGCTGCAGTCGGTGCGATGCACGCTGACGCCATGGCCGCGAGTCACGAACCCGCTGATGGGATCGGGCGGTGCCGGCTTGCAGCACTTGGCAAGCTGCGTCATCAATGAAGAGACACCCACCACCAGCACGCCGCCCTTGCCGGACTTCTCGCTCGCGCGCGGCTTCTTGATCTGCACGCCGTCGTCCGGATTGGGCGCGGGCTCCGGCGGGCGCAACAGCACCTCTATGTTGCGCAGCGAGAACTCGTCCTTGCCGACCACTTCGAACAGGTGGTCCGCCGACTTGAAGCCGAGCTGCGAAGCCAGATCCTCGAGCCGTGTCGACGTCTTGCCTTCGCGCTGCAGCAGCTTCTCGACCGCTTCTCGACCGCGCGCCACGGTCTCGTGCGTGATCTGTGCGTTGAACCACGCGCGCACCTTGGCACGCGCGCGGTGGCTCGCAAGGTAGCCCAGCTCGGCATTGAGCCAGTCGCGCGACGGGCCACCCTCCTTCGCCGCGATGATCTCCACCGTCTGCCCATTGGACAGCGGCGTGTTGAGCGGCACCATCGCGCCATCGACACGCGCGCCGCGGCACCTGTGGCCGAGCGTGGTGTGCACGGTGTAGGCAAAGTCGACCGGCGTTGCGCCCTGCGGCAGTTCGACGATGGCCGCGTCCGGCGTCAGCACATAGATGCGGTCGTCGAACAGACCCTGGCCCTGCGAGCCGCCCGATAGATCGCGCTCCCATGCCAGCAGCTGCCGCAGCACGGCGATCTTCGCGTCGTACTCGCCGCTCGCCCACACACCCGCATAGCCCTTGTGCCCTGCTTCCTTGTAGGCCCAGTGCGCGGCTACGCCGTGCTCGGCATGGTCATGCATTTCTTCCGTGCGGATCTGGATCTCGATCGGCTTGCCTGGCTTGCCGTCGACCACCTCCCGCACCACCGTGTGCAGCGACTGATAGCCGTTGGGCTTGGGCCGCGCGATGTAGTCGTCGAACTCTTCGTCGATGGGGAGGAAATGCGAATGCACCCAGGCGAGCGCCGCATAGCAGTCCTTCACGTCGGGCACCACCACGCGCAGCGCGAGGATGTCGAACACCTGCGCGAAGTCCAGCGACTTGCCGCGCATCTTCTTCACGATGCTGTAGATGTTCTTCGGCCGCCCCTGCACCGTGGCGCGCACGCCCTCGGCCTGCAGTTCGCTTTCGAGCTGCGAGCGCAACTGCTCGACGTGGCCTTCGCGTTCGACGCGCTTCTCGTCAAGGAGGCGTGCAATCAGCTTGTAGGTCTCAGGCTCCAGGAAGCGGAACGAGAGATCCTCGATCTCCCACTTCACCTGCCAGATGCCCAGGCGGTTGGCCAATGGCGCAAACACCTGCAGCGACTCGCGCGCCACGCTCTCGGGCGCCGGCTGCTTGCTGGCCGCGGCATGCCGCAGCGTCTGAAGGCGCGAAGCCAGGCGCAGCATCACCACGCGCAGGTCGCGCGAGAACGCGAGCAGCATCTTGCGCACGTTCTCGGTCTGCGCGCCTGCGCCTTCAGAAAGGTGATGGCCTTGCGAAGCCGAGCGGGCCTGCTCCTGCACCCGGACCAGCTTGGTGGTCTCGACCGCCAGCGCCGCAAAGTTGTCGCCGAACACCTTGGCAATCACCTCCTGCGGCCGGTTCAGGTGCTGGCAGGCATAGACCAGATAGCTCGCCGCCTGCATGGCCTCGGAGCCGCCCATCTTTGCGACGATGGCGGCCACGGCATCGGCGTGCGCCAGCGTGTTCTCGCCAGTGTCGAGCTTTTCGTCGGCGATCAGCGGCTCGGCAAATGCGCGCGCACGGGCGAGCATGTTCGCCATCACCGGGGTGCGATCGGCCGTCGCGGCGGACAGCGGATAGTCCGCCACGGCCGAATCGGGACTGTGTGCCGTTTGAAGGCTCGAAGAATCGCGCTTCACGCTGCCCTCAATCGAACAGGAAGGATGTGACAGCCGAGACCTGCGCAGGGTCGACGAAGGTGGGCGCGTGGCCCACGCCTTCAAATTCGACCAGCGCCGCGCGAGGTCCGCGCTGCGTCATGGCCAGTGCCGTTTCGCGCGACAAGAGATCCGACTGGGCACCACGCGTCAGCAAGGTTTTCGCCTCGATGGCGTCGTACAGGCTCCACATCACCGCGCCGCCCTCGGCCGCGGCCTCGGGCGTGATGGCGCGCAGCGCAACGGCAATGGCCGGGTCGTAGTGAAGCAGAAAGGGACCTGTGCCGGCACCGTCCGCTTCATCGGCCTCGACCTTGTGCGCACCATCGGCCGTGCGCGTGGACGCAGGCACCACCATGGGCCTGGACAGCGAAATCCATTGCTCCGGCGTATGGGGGCCGAAGCTGGTCGAAATCGCCCACATGGCGTCGGCCGCCTCCTGCACCGTCGCATAACGGCCGCCCTCCCCCACATAGGCCCCGATGCGCTGGATGGCCGCGGCCTCGATGGTCGGGCCCACGTCGTTCACGATGAAGCGGCGTATCGACCGGGGCAGCGGCAATGGCTTGTGGCCGGCCAGCACGAAACCGATGAGTCCGCCCATGCTGGTGCCGAGGTAGTCGAAGGTTTCGATCGGCTGTTCGCGATGCAGTTGCGCCAGGAGCGCCACCATGTCGGCTGCATAGACCGGCACCTGATAGAGCGCCGGATCTCGCAGCCAGTCGCTTCGGCCGCGGCCCGCGACGTCAGGGCAGACCACGCGAACGTTGCCGCCGGCGCGTGCCACGATGGCCTCGGCCAGGACATCGAAATCGCGCCCCTGGCGGGTCAAGCCGTGAACGCACATCACCACGTACGCACTGCGCGCGCCGCCCCATTGCCAATAGGCCATGCGATGACCACCCTGGGGGTCGTCGCACGCCACGTAATGAAGCGTCGGTTCTGTCATGAAAACGAAGTCGTCCTGGTGCGGATAATGTCTCGTCGCATCCTAATTCATCCGGAGATTGAACTTCATGCTCAAAGGCAAAACCGCGCTTGTCACGGGGTCCACCAGCGGCATTGGCCTTGCCATTGCCGAGGCCCTTGCCCAACAGGGCGCGCACATCGTGCTCAATGGTTTCGGCGATGCCGAGACGCCCAAGGCCCGCATCGAAGCCCTCGGCGTGCGCGCCGAATATCACGGCGCCGACATGAGCAAGCCCGACCAGATCCAAGACATGATGAAGTTCGCCGCGTCCAAGTTCGGCCGCGTCGACGTCCTCGTCAACAACGCCGGCATCCAGCACGTGGCCAAGGTCGAGGACTTTCCGCCGGAGCGCTGGGACGCCATCATCGCGATCAATCTCTCGAGCGCGTTCCACACGACCCGGCTCGCGATCCCCGCCATGCGCGAAGCCAACTGGGGGCGCATCATCAACGTCGCCTCGGCGCACGGCCTGGTGGCCTCGGCGCAGAAATCCGCCTACGTGGCGGCCAAGCACGGCATCGTCGGCTTCACCAAGGCGGTGGCGCTCGAGACCGCGACCACCGGCATCACCAGCAATGCGATCTGCCCGGGCTGGGTGCTGACTCCCCTGGTGCAAAAGCAGATTGACGACCGCGCGGCGCGGGACGGCATCTCGGCCACCCAGGCGCAGAACGAACTGCTCGGAGAGAAGCAGCCTTCGCTCCAGTTCACCACCGTCGAGCAGCTCGGCGGGCTGGCGGTGTTCCTGTGTTCGCCGGCTGCCGACCAGGTCCGCGGTGTGGCCTGGCAGATGGACGGCGGCTGGACGGCCCAGTAAGCGGCGCTACTTGAGCTGCACCGACCCCGAGACGTTCACCACCACGCTGGTCTTCCCGGCTTCCACCGGCACCGGCGCATCGGCTGAAAAGGACTTGGCCTGGGCCGCCATCGCGCGCGGCCGGATCGGGCCGCTGTCGTTCGCGTTCACCGACACCTCGCGCAGCGTGTAGCCGCCAAAGCCGAAACCCTTGGCCAGTTCGGTGGCCTTCTGCTTGAAGTTTTCGATGGCGATCGTCTGGGCCTCGGTCTCGCTCCTGGCACGCTGCTCGCGGCTCAAGGCAAACCCCACGTTGCCCACGCTGAGCGTGGTGATGCGGCCGGCGGTCTGGGTAATGCGCGGAAAATCGCGGCCTTCGACCACCAGCTCGGCGGAGCCCTGCCAGCCGTTGATCTTGCCTTCGCGGGTATAGCGCGGGGAGAGGCTGAAATTGCCGGTGTGCACGTCGAGCTGGCCTGGCTGCGCATTCTTCTTGGCTTCGGCCAGCGCGGCATCCACCGCGGCCTTGAGCTGCGACTGGACCGTGGCGGCGTCGGCGGCGTCGCGGGTGGTGGTGAGCGTCATGCTGAGCATGTCCTGCTGCACTTCGACAGTGCCCGAAGCCGTGAGCTGCAGCACGTTCTGCGGTGGCGCCGCAATGCTCTGCGCCGTGGCGCCGCCTGCGGCCGCTGCTGCGGCCAGGGCCGCGCAGGCGGCGATCCAACTGATTTTCTTCAAGGCGAGTTACCCCCCGGTTTTGATATTGAAAGAGCCCGACGGCGCGGGCCGCACCGCTTCAGCGGCGCTGGCTGCGAGGCAAGGTCAGGGCGCGGGCCGCCGACATCGGCGGCGGCGTGATCCGCTCCGCCGGCTGCGATTCTGCCGAATTCATCGTCCGGGCCGGTGTGCCTGGCGGCGTCCACTGGCCCCGCACCTGCTGCCGCAGTTCGAAAAGTTCGGCGGCTGTCAGGCGCCTGCCCGCCGCCGCTTCCTCCCGCCGGATTTCGTCCCGCTGCGCGGCCCTGTGAGCCGCTACGGCCTCGCGCACTTCGTTCCGGCGCGAATCTCCGACCTTGAGGAACTCGCCAGCCATGGCCCACGGAGAGCCGCAACTGCAAGCAATGATGACCGGCAAGGCGGGAAAGAAGGTTCTCATTGAGCAAAAGTCATTGGACGTGATGGACTTTGCCATCGCCGGAACAACGCCGGATGACTAGACAGCTAGCGACCGCAAGTTTTGTAACTTAGTGTCAAACCATAAGTAAAACCGGCTCAGCGGGGGCTTAACGCCTTCAGAATCGGCGCTGTTACAAATTCAACGTTGTAGAAATGACTCAAGTTCCCGCTCGCACCGACAAGATCGTGATCGTCGACGACGACGCCCGCATCCGCGACCTGCTTCGCCGCTACCTGACCCAGGAAGGTTTCGAAGTGATCGTGGCCGAGGACGGCAAGGCGCTCAACCGCATCCTGTTGCGCGACACGGTCGATTTGATCGTGCTCGACCTGATGATGCCCGGCGAGGACGGCCTCTCGGTCTGCCGGCGCCTGCGCGCCGCCAACGACCGCACCCCGATCATCATGCTCACCGCCAAGGGCGAAGACGTGGACCGCATCGTCGGTCTCGAGGTGGGCGCGGACGACTACCTCGGCAAGCCCTTCAACCCGCGCGAACTGCTGGCGCGCGTGCATGCGGTGCTGCGGCGCCGTCCGCCGCTCGAGGCGCCGGGCGCCCCTTCCACCGAAAACGAGACTGTCACCTTCGGTCCGTTCGCCTTCGACCTGGGTTCGCGCACGCTCAAGAAGGACGGCGAAGAACTCTCGCTGACCACTGGCGAGTTCGCGATGCTGAAGGCGCTGGTGCGCCATCCGCGCCAGCCGCTCTCGCGCGAGAAGCTGGCCCAGTTGGCCCGCGGCCGCGAATTCGAACCCTTCGACCGCAGCCTGGACGTGCAGATCTCGCGCCTGCGCAAGTTGGTCGAGGCCGACGCCGCAGCGCCCCGCTACATCCAGACCGTCTGGGGCGTCGGCTATGTCTTCGTGCCGGACGGCACGGCCTGACGACGTCCGCTGGTGGCCATCGGCCTGAATTCAGCCAGACCCAGCCCAGCCCAGGAGGACGGCGCCCAGGTCACGATGCCGAGCCCTCTCGAGGGCGCCGGCCAGCGTGAACGGCGACCGGGCCTGAAGCTCGGCTTCAGCCTTTTCTGGCGCACCTTCTTTCTGTTGGCGCTGCTGCTCATCGGCTGTACGGTCGCGTGGCTGCAGACCTTTCGGTCGCTCGAATACGAGCCCCGCGCCATCCAGACGGCGCATCAGATTGCCTCGCTCGTGAACCTCACGCGCGCGGCGCTGGTGTATTCGGATGCGATCACGCGGGTGTCGCTCATCAAGACGCTGGCCGACCAGGAAGGTGTGCGCATCCTGCCGCGCGAGCCCAACGACCGCTTCCAGCCCTACACCAGCGGCGCACTTGACCAGCGCGTCACCGAAGAGCTGATCGACCAGCTCGGCGACGGCACCACGGTGGCCAGCCGCGTCAACGACGAGCCGGGCCTCTGGATCGGCTTCACCATCGAAAGCGACGCCTACTGGCTGCTGCTCGACCCGACCCGCTTCAGCCGCGTGGGCGGCCGCACGTGGCTGGTGTGGCTGAGCACCGCCATGGCGCTGTCCCTTGCCGGCGCGGCCCTGATCACCCGGCTCATCAACCTGCCGCTCAAGCAGCTGTCGCGTGCCACCATGCAGGTGCGCGAAGGCGAGTACGAGGCGCACCGGCTCGACGAGAGCGCACGCACCAACGAGATCCGCGCCGTCAACATCGGCTTCAACCGCATGGCTGACCAGCTTGCCAAGATCGAGCAGGACCGCGCCATCATGCTGGCCGGCATCTCGCACGACCTGCGTACGCCGCTCGCGCGACTGCGCCTGGAAACCGAGATGAGCGTGGCCGACGAGGACGCGCGCGACCACATGGCGGCCGACATCGCCCAGCTCGACGCGATCATCGACAAGTTCCTGGACTATGCGCGGCCCGACCATGTCGATCCCAAGCCCGTGCTGCTGCGCGACGTGGTCGACGCCTGCACCTACGCCGTTCAGGACTACGAGGAAATGAAGATCCGCGTCGACGTGCCACCCGATCTCCGGGTGCTGGGCGACGAGGTCGAACTGACGCGCGTGATCTCCAACCTGGTGGAAAACGCCCGGCGCTATGGCAAGACACCGTCCACCGGCGTAGCCGACGTGGTGATCCAGGCGCAGGCCAACAACGATGCGGTGCTGATCAAGGTGCGCGACCACGGCGCGGGCGTGGAGCCCGCCCTGCTCTCGCAATTGACCAAGCCGTTCTTCCGTGGCGACGTGGCGCGGACTTCCGCCGCTGGCGCCGGCCTCGGCCTGTCGATCGTCGCAAAGAACATCGAGCGCATGGGCGGCACCTTCGCGCTCACCAGCACGCCGGGCCGCGGCCTGGCGGCGCATATCCGCATGCCGCGCGCCATGCCCGAACCCAGGCCCGTGGAAGCGCCAGCTCGCCGCGCCTGATCAGCGGTGCAGCAGCACCACGGCGCGGGCTTCCATTGCGCGGCCCTCGCCCACCGGCCCCAGCTTTTCGGCCGTCTTTGCCTTCACGTTGACCTGCTCGCGCGCAAGGCCCAGCGCCTCTGCGATGCGCTGGCACATGGCCGGGATGTGCGGCGCCAGCTTGGGCGCCTGCGCGATCACCGTGCTGTCGACGTTGCCGATCTCCCAGCCCGTGGCGCGCACGCGGCGGGCCGCTTCGCCAAGCAGCACGGCCGAGTCGGCGCCGCGAAACTGCGCATCGGTGTCGGGAAAGTGCCGCCCGATGTCGCCCAGACCCGCCGCGCCCAGTAAGGCGTCGGTGATGGCATGCAGCAGCACGTCGGCATCCGAATGGCCCAGGAGACCGGTGATATGCGGCACCTCGACGCCGCCCAGGATCAGCTTGCGTCCCGCCACCAGCTGGTGAACGTCCCAGCCCTCGCCGACGCGGATGTTGAACGGAACGGTCATGGCATCGCCTTCTTGCGGCCGAGCAGCACCGCTTCGGCCAACGCAAAGTCTTCGGGAAAGGTCACTTTGAAATTCTGCGCGCTGCCCGGCACCAGCAGCGGCGAAAGGCCGATCGACTCGATGGCGCCGGCTTCGTCCGTCACCGCATCGCCAGTTCGCTCCAGTGCATCGAGCAGCATGCCGATGCGGAACATCTGCGGCGTCTGCGCCAGCCACTTGTCGGCGCGCGGCAGCGTCTGCGACACGCGGCTGTCTGACGAAGACACCTTGAGGGTGTCGGCCAGCCGCTGGGCCAGCAGGCCGCCGACGGCGTCGTGCTCGCAGGCGGCGATCAGCGCCTCGATCTGGCTCGAGGTGACCAGGCAGCGCGCCGCATCGTGCACCAGCACCCAGTCGTGCGCGCCCGCCCCTTTCTGCCGCAGCGCCACCAGGCCATTGCGCACCGTGGCCGCGCGCGTGACGCCCCCAACCTGAAGCAGGAATTCGCCCGTGGCTGGAAAACGCGGCAACGCCGCCTGCACGTCGCGGTCGTCGGGCGACACCACCACCGCCAGCCCGGCGAACCGGCTCGCCAGCGCCCGGAATGCCTCGACCGTATGGGCCACCATCGACGCCCCGGCCAGCCGTTGGTATTGCTTGGGCTGGACGCCGCCCGCGCGATGGCCCGAGCCGGCGCACGGAATCAGAACGAAAAGTCGAGAGGTGGACATGGCTCCGGCACCGGGCGACGGCCGGCAAGCGAACAAGGGGCCGCCATTCTAGAATCGACCGCTTCACACCCCTCGCCAGCCGGCGCGGGGTGTCGTGCATTTCAGTAAGCTGTCCATGGACCTCCCCCACCTCACGGCGGGCAAGCGATTCACGCTGCCGCGTCCTCCTTTGTCGGCCGACGCCCTCCTGCTGGCGCAATTGGGTATGCGCGAAAAAGCCGCGGGCCGCGCCACCGCGGTGTTCACGGCGGACGCCAACGACGCCCAGCGCCTGATCGACGAGATCGCGTTCTTCGCGCCCGACTTGCGATGCGCCCTGTTCCCCGACTGGGAGACCCTGCCCTACGACAGCTTCTCCCCGCACCAGGATCTGATCAGCGAGCGGCTCGCCACGCTCTGGCGCATCAGCCAGAAAGAGGCCGACGTGGTGCTGGTGCCCGCCACCACCGCGCTTTACCGGCTGGCGCCACCCGCCTTCCTGGCCGGCTATACCTTCCATTTCAAGGCCAAGCAGAAGCTGGAGGAATCCAAGCTCAAGGCCCAGCTCACGCTGGCCGGCTACAGCCATGTAACGCAAGTGGTAAGCCCGGGCGAATACGCAGTGCGCGGCGGCCTGATCGACCTGTTCCCGATGGGTTCGCCGGTGCCGTTCCGCGTCGACCTGTTCGACGACGAGATCGACTCGATCCGCACCTTCGACCCTGACACGCAGCGCAGCCTCTATCCCGTGCCGGAGGTGCGCCTGCTGCCGGGCCGCGAGTTCCCGATGGACGACGACGCCCGCGCGCGCTTTCGCAGCCGCTGGCGCGAACTGCTCGAGGGCGACCCAACCAAGAGCCGCATCTACAAGGACATGGGCAACGGCGTCGCCACCGCCGGCATCGAGTACTACCTGCCGCTGTTCTTCGACGAGACGGCCACGGTGTTCGACTACTTCGGCCCCGACGCCACCGTGGTGCTGCATGGCGACCTGGAACCCGCGTTCCAGCATTTCTGGCAGGACACGGGCGAGCGATACCGCCTGGTGCGCGGCGACCCCGAGCGGCCGGCGCTGCCGCCGGAGGCGCTGTTCCTCAATGCCGAGCAGTTCTACCAGCGTGCCAAGCCGCATGCACAGCTGGCCATCCGGGGCGACATTGCCACGGACACACCCTACGCCGAGTTCGACAAGCTCCCGCCGTTCGCGGTGGTGCGCGGCGCTGAAGATCCGCTGGTCGGCCTCAAGGCCCACATCAAGGCCACGCCGCACCGCGTGCTGCTGATCGCCGAGAGCGAAGGCCGGCGCGAGAGCCTGCTCGACTTCCTGCGCGCGAGCGGCGTCAGCCCGCCGGCGTTCGATTCGCTGGCCGAGTTCGAGGCCTCGGCGGACGAAAAGATCGGCATTGCCACTGCTGCGCTGGCCTCGGGCTTCGCGTGGCGCGAACAGGGCATCGACCTCGTCACCGAAACCGAGCTCTTCGCCACCGCGCCCACCACGCGCCGCCGCAACAAGAAGCAGGAACAGGTCAGCGACGTCGAGGCGCTGATCAAGGACCTTTCCGAGCTCAACGTGGGCGACCCGGTGGTCCACACCGCGCACGGCATCGGCCGCTACCGCGGACTCATCCACATGGACCTGGGCCAGGGCGTGGATTCCGAAGGCAAGCCGCTGCTGCAGGAAATGCTGCACCTGGAATACGCCGACAAGGCCACGCTCTACGTGCCCGTCTCGCAGCTGCACCAGATCAGCCGCTACACCGGTGTGAGCGCCGACGAGGCGCCGCTGCACAAGCTGGGCTCCGGCCAATGGGAAAAAGCAAAGCGCAAGGCCGCCGAGCAGGTGCGCGACTCCGCCGCCGAACTGCTCAACATCTACGCGCGGCGCGCCGCGCGCCAGGGCCATGCGTTCCGCTTTTCGGCCGCCGACTACGAGGTGTTCGCCAACGACTTCGGTTTCCAGGAAACGGCCGACCAGAAGGCGGCGATCCACGCCGTGGTGCAAGACATGATCTCTCCGCAGCCAATGGACCGCCTGGTCTGCGGCGACGTGGGTTTCGGCAAGACCGAAGTAGCGCTGCGCGCCGCGTTCATCGCCATTACCGGCGGCAAGCAGGTGGCGTTTCTCGCGCCCACCACGCTGCTGGCCGAGCAGCACTACCAGACGCTGGTCGACCGATTCGCCAAGTGGCCGGTCAAGGTGGCCGAGATGAGCCGCTTCCGCTCGGCCAAGGAAATCACCGCAGCCGCCAAGGGCATTGCCGAGGGCTCGGTCGACATCGTCGTCGGCACGCACAAGCTTCTGTCGCCGTCAATCAAGTTCAAAAATCTTGGCTTGCTCATCATCGATGAGGAGCACCGCTTCGGCGTGCGCCACAAGGAGGCGATGAAGGCCATGCGCGCCGAGGTCGACGTGCTCACCCTCACCGCCACGCCGATTCCGCGCACGCTGGGCATGGCCCTCGAAGGCCTGCGCGACCTGAGCGTGATTGCCACCGCGCCGCAGCGGCGCCTGGCCATCAAGACCTTCGTGCGCAACGAGGGCACGGGTGTTATCCGCGAAGCCGTGCTTCGTGAATTGAAGCGCGGCGGGCAGGTGTATTTCCTGCACAACGAGGTCGAGACCATCGAGAACCGGCGCCAGAAGCTCGAAGAGATTCTTCCGGAAGCGCGCATAGCCGTGGCCCACGGCCAGATGCCCGAGCGCGAACTGGAGCGCGTGATGCGCGACTTCGTGGCGCAGCGCTACAACCTCTTGTTGTGCTCGACCATCATCGAGACCGGGATCGACGTGCCGACCGCCAACACCATCGTGATGAGCCGCGCCGACAAGTTCGGCCTCGCGCAGTTGCACCAGCTGCGAGGCCGCGTCGGGCGCTCGCATCACCAGGCCTATGCGTACCTGATGGTGCCGGACACCGAGGGCCTCACCAAGCAGGCGGCGCAGCGGCTCGATGCCATCCAGCAGATGGAAGAACTGGGCTCCGGTTTCTACCTGGCCATGCACGACCTGGAGATTCGCGGCACCGGCGAAGTGCTGGGCGAGAACCAGAGCGGCAACATGATGGAGATCGGCTTCCAGCTCTACAACGAGATGCTGAGCGAAGCCGTGCGCGCACTCAAGGCCGGGCAGGAGCCCGACCTGCTCGCACCGCTCTCGGTCACTACCGAGATCAACCTGCATGCCCCCGCCCTGCTGCCCGACGACTACTGCGGCGACGTGCACCTGCGCCTCTCTTTCTACAAGAAGCTGGCCACCGCGAAGACGCCCGACCAGATCGACACGCTGCTGGAAGAGATCGTCGACCGCTTCGGCAAGCTGCCGCCGCAGGCGCAGACGCTGATCGATACGCACCGGCTGCGCGTGCTGGCGCGGCCTTATGGCGTGGTCAAGGTCGATGCGGCGCCGGGCGTGATCCACATCACGTTCAAGAAAGATCCGCCGGTCGACTCGATGGCCATCATCCATCTGATCCAGAAGAACAAGCACATCAAGCTCGCAGGCAACGAAAAGCTGCGCATCGAGCGCGAACTCAAGGAGCCGAAGGAGCGTGCGCAAATGGTGCGCGACGTGCTGCGAAGCCTCGGCCAACCCATCGTCAAGGAAACCGTTCCCGCATGAGCGCACTCACAGAACTTTCTCCGGGCCTTGTCGTCCAGCGCGTGAAGCCGCCGCTGAAGCTCGCCGATTTCAAGCTGATCGCGTTCGACATGGATTCGACCCTGATCAACATCGAATGCATCGACGAGATCGCCGACGCCGTTGGCAAGAAAGCCGAGGTGGCTGCCATCACCGAAGCCACGATGCGGGGCGAGATCAAGGACTTCAAGGAAAGCCTGCGCCGCCGCGTGGCGCTCTTGAAGGGCGTGCCGGTCGAGGCGCTGCAGCAGGTGTATGACGAGCGCCTGAAGCTCAATCCGGGCGCGGCCCAGCTGGTGTCCGCGTGCAAGGCGGCGGGGCTCAAGATCCTGCTGGTGTCGGGCGGTTTCACGTTTTTCGCCAACCGGGTGAAAGACCGCCTGGGCATCGACTTTGCGCGTTCCAACCTGCTCGACGAAGCCGATCACCAACTCACCGGCCAAGTGGTGCAGCAAAGCTGGGGCGACATCTGCGACGGCGCCGAAAAGCGCCGCACGCTGCTCGAGGTCGCATCGCTCATGGGCATTTCGCCGCAAGAGACCATCGCCGTGGGCGACGGCGCCAACGACCTGCCGATGATGGGCGAAGCCGGCCTCTCGGTGGCCTACCACGCCAAGCCCAAGGTTCGCGAGCAGGCCATGGTGGCCATCAACGAAGGCGGCCTTGACCGCCTGCTGGAGATACTGAAATGAATGACGACACCGCCCCGCTCTACAGTGCAGACGCGCTCAGGGGCTACGCCGGCGCCATGCTGCAGAAGGCCGGCCTCGCCGCTTCGATGGCGGACAGCGTCGCCCGAACGCTGGTCGAAGGCGACCTGCTGGGCCACGACACGCACGGCTTGGCCCTCTTGGCCAGCTATGTGAAAGAGATCGAATCCGGCGGCATGGCGCCGGGCGGCGCGCCCGAGGTGCTGTCCGACCGACCCGCCGCCGTGCTGTGGGACGGCAAGCGCCTGCCCGGCCCCTGGCTCATGGAACAGGGCATGGACATGCTGCTGCCGCGTGCCCGCGAGCTCGGAACCGCCTCGCTCGTGATCCGCCGCAGCCATCACATCGCCTGCCTTGCCGTCTACATGCTGCGCGCACTGCATGAAGACATGCTGATGCTGCTCGCCTGCTCCGATCCCAACACGGCCAGCGTCGCGCCCTTCGGTGGCACGCAGGCGGTGTTCACGCCCAATCCGCTGGCCATGGGCTTTCCGCTGTCGCAGGGCGGCGTGATGGTCGACATTTCTGCTTCCATCACGACTAACGGCATGAGCAACCGCAAGCGCGCAGCCGGCGAAACTTTTGCCGAAGAGTGGCTGATCGACGCCGCCGGCAAGCCTTCGAACAACCCGCAGGTGCTGTTCGACCAGCCGCCCGGCACGCTGCTGCCCGTCGGGGGCCTAAGCCACGGGCACAAGGGCTACGGCATGGCGCTGCTGGTCGAAACCCTGACAGCCGGCCTCGCAGGCCATGGCCGTGCCGATCCGCGCGAAGGCTGGGGCGCGACGGTGCACATCACCCTGCACGACTTGAATGCGTTCGGAGGCAAGGAAGCTTTTCTGCGCCAGATGGACCACGTGGCCGAGCAGTGCCGCACCAACACGTCGATCGATCCCGCGAAGCCGGTGCGGCTGCCGGGCGAAGGCGGCTTGAAGCGCCGTGAAGCCCAGTCGAAAAACGGGGTGCGGCTGCATCCGTCGATTGCGCGTGCGCTGCAGGATGCGGAGCAGCGCTACGGGCTGCAACTCACGCAGGCGCTGGTCTAGGAAGCGGTCTGCGATCTATTTGACGTTGCGCTGTTCAGGGCGGCGCAGTCGTTGATCGGCGGTACACCAGCAGCGTGCTCCGGTGCACAGGTCGCCGGGTGCTCCCCGCAGCGAAATAAAGGAGGAGCCCGAAGGACGGGGGACATTCGCGGAGGGGAGCACCCGGTGGCCTTTGCACACGCCCCTGAACTGAGTGGCCCCGATCACTCGAGATAGGTAGGAGTCAGTCGTCTTCGGGCGGCTCTTCCGCCCGTTCTCCGGCGGGCCGCGGCGTGCGCTTGCCGGGCTTGGCCAGGATTTCGACATAGAACTGCTTGCCGGCCTCTTTGACGACACTGTCGATCAGGCCCGTGATCGCCGAAAGATGCACGGTTTCGGCGGTTTCCGCCGAGGTGCCGAACTTGCAGTCGAAGTCCCAGAAATCGCTGCCTTCGGGCAGGACGCGGCGCCGCTCGCGCTTGATGTACTTGCGGATCTCGTGCTTGATGGCTTCGAGGAGACGGTCGGGGTGCTTGCCCTCGACCTGAAGCTGAAAGGTTTTTCTCATGGGTGATGGTAACCAATGCCACCCGGCTGTCCTGTGTACAGTCGGCGGCTCAACGGAAAACAGGTGAAAGACATGGCGCGCGCAAACGACTGGGCAAGCAAGGTGATGGCATTGGTCAACGGGGGCAATGCATCGGCAGCCATCGCGCAGATCAAGGTCGCGCCCTCGGTCAAGGACCTGAAGGCGCTCCAGACCATCATGACGCTGTCGAAAATGAAAGGCCGCTATCCGAACGTGGATGCGGCCATCGAGGAGAACCTGGCGCTGCTGGCGGCGCCGCGGCTGCACCGCTCGCCCTGAACCGAGACTACACGAACATTACAGGGCTTGACCGAGGCGCTTGACGCCCTCTTCGATCTTTGCCACGTCAGCCGTCGCAAAGCTCAGCCGCAGCGTAGACGTGTCCGGCTTCTCCGCATAGAACGGCGCGCCGGGCACAAAGGCCACGAGCTGCTCGATGGCCCGCTTGGCCAGTTCGCCCGCATCGGCGAGCTTGCCGTTGGCACCCGTGAGGCGGGCCCAGAAGAACAGGCCGCCCTGCGGCTGGGTAAAGCTCACAGCGTCGCCCAGTTCGCGCTTCAGCGCCGCGCCCATGGCCTGCGCGCGCTGACCGTACACCTCGCGCACGTGGGCCAGCGTGCCCGGCATGCGGCCGCTCTTTAGGTACTGCGCGGCCGTGGCCTGCGAGAAGGTGCTGGTGTGCGCATCGCTGAATTGCTTGCACATGGTGGCCTTGGCCAGCAGCTCGGCCGGCGCGATCATCCAGCCGATACGCAGGCCCGGGCTCAGCACCTTGCTGAGGCTGCCGCAGTGCGCGAGCAGTTCGCGGCTGCCCGGCACGTCCTTGCTGAGCGCCAGGATCGAAGGCGGCGGCGCCTCGCCGAAGTAAAGATCGCCGTAGGGGTCGTCCTCGACGATCAGCGTCTGGTACTTGACGGCAAGCTCAAGCACCTTCTTGCGGCGCTCCAGCGTCAGCATGGCGCCGCTCGGGTTGCCGAAGGTGGGAATCAGGTAGACGAACTTGGGCTTGTGCTCGGCAATGAGCTTTTCCAACTCGTCGGTCTTCACGCCGTTGGCGTCGATGGGCGCGCTGATGAGCTGGGCGCCGTACAGGCGAAAGCACTGGATGGTGGCCAGGAAGGTCGGGCCTTCGACGATCACCTTGTCGCCGGGCGAGATCATGGTCTTGCCCAGCAAGTCGAGCGCCTGCTGGCTGCCGGTGGTGACGATCAGGCCGCTAGGGTCCACGTCGACACCCTTGGTCTTCATGAATGCGGAAAGCTGCGTGCGCAGCGGCTCGTAGCCTTCGGTGGCGCCGTATTGCAGCGCGCCGCCGGGTTCTTCGGTCAGTGCCTTGTTGCTCGCCTCCTTCAGGCCATCGACGTCGAACATGGCGCTGTCGGGGAACCCGCCCGCAAAGCTGATGATGCCGGGCTTGCCCAAGAGCTTGAAGAGTTCACGGATGGCGGAGGTTTCGACGTTGTCGAGGCGGGAAGCGAATTGCATGGAAGGTCTCACTTTCTGGACGCCATTGTCGCGAAAGACGCGGGCAACAAAGCTGCGTAAGCCTATCGCCTTTCAACGATATATTGCGTCTATCGCCGCCCTGCCCGGCATCGCTGGCGAGCCGTGCTTCCCGGACCCCATGAAAAAAGACAACATTCCCCTCTTCTTCGCCACGCTGCAGGCGGCCAATCCCACCCCTGAAACCGAGCTCGAGTACGCCACGCCCTTCGAGCTTCTGGCCGCCGTGCTGCTCTCGGCGCAGGCCACGGACGTGGGCGTGAACAAGGCCACGCGCAAGCTTTTTCCGGTGGCGAACACGCCGCAGGCCATCCTGAGGCTGGGCGTGGAGGGGCTCGAGGAATATATCAAGACCATCGGGCTCTACCGCAGTAAGGCCAAGCACCTGATCGAGACCTGCCGCATCCTGGTGGAGCAGCATGGTGGTGAAGTGCCGCGCACGCGCGCCGAACTGGAGGCGCTGCCGGGAGTCGGCCGGAAGACCGCCAACGTGGTGCTCAACGTCGCGTTCGGCGAGGCCACCATCGCGGTCGACACGCACATCTTTCGCGTCAGCAACCGCACCGGGCTCGCGCCGGGAAAGACGCCGCTCGAAGTGGAGCTCAAGCTGGAGAAGCGCGTGCCATTCGAGTTTCGCCTGCATGCGCACCACTGGCTCATCCTGCATGGACGGTACATCTGCGTGGCACGCACGCCCAAGTGCTGGCAATGCGCGGTGGCGCCCTACTGCGACTACAAGCCGAAGACGCCGCGGCCCAAGTCGGCCTGAACCCCGCCTGCTCTCCAGCTACATCTCGAAGGCTTCGACCTGCCGGCCGTCGATGTCGGTGAAGCCGTACTCGCGCGCCAGATCGGCCACGCGGTGCACGCCGCCGCTTTTTTCCATGACCCGTGGATCCCCGGCCAGCGCCGCGACGGCGCGGCCAAGATAGCGCGGCGATTCGGTCCGCGCCAGCGCCGCGCGTTCCTGCCAATGCGCCTCGTCTGTCTTGTGGCCGGCCAGCACGAACTCGGTCCGCATCCAGCCCGGCGATACGGCCAGCGAAGCGACACCGTGCGGACGCAGCTCCTGCGCCATGCCGAAGGCCAGCCGGGTCATTGCCGATTTGGCGAGGTCATAGAAGAGGTTTCCGCGCAGGTAGTTGCCGCGGTCCCAGAAAGTGGTGGTCACGATGAGTCCGCCCCTCTGCGCCACCATGAGCGGCGCGGCGCACCGGCTGGCCAGCAGATGGTTGCGCACGCCGCGGCCGAACATCGAATCCCAGTTGGAAAGCGGGTGCTCCCAGAACGGCGCTTCGAACACGCCGGTGAAAGTCTCGTGCCCGCCCCAGGCGTTGTTGACGAGCAGATCCACTCGGCCTTGCTCGCGCTGCACCTGCGCAAAGAGCCGCTTCACCTCGTCTTCCTGCGTGTGGTCGCAGCGCACTGCGATGCCGCGTCCGCCGAGGCGGGTGACTTCGTCGGCCGTTTCGTCGATGCTGCCCGGCAGGGCATCGAGCTGAGAGAGCGAGAGCAATTGGCCATAGCTCTCGGCCGGCCGCTCCCGCGTGCTTCGGCCAGTGACATACACGGTGGCGCCCGCGGCGCCCAGCTCCATCGCAATGCCGCGCCCGGCGCCGCGGCTGGCGCCCGTGACCACCGCCACGCAGAGTTTCAACGAACGGTCGCTGTCTTCGGCTTGCATCGTTTCTTGCCTTTCGTTCGAGTGCGAAGCGACAGTGCGCGAGCCGCCCTTTGTCACCTTGCTTCAGCCGTATTCGATCAGCTGGCAGGCCCCGTAGTCAATGGGCTCCGAGGGCCATTGCGCGACGTCGTCGACGCGCCGAACGCCGCGGTTCAGCAGTTGCACCGCGCGCATCACGCCCGCATGCGTGACCCACACCGCGTCTTGCCCCGACGCGCGCCACTCGTCGAAAGCGGCGCCTGTGCGCTGCATGAAGCGGGCCGTGCTTTCGCCGTGCCCACCCGCAACGCCTTCGGCGAAGTTGCAGGTCCAGGCGTCGAACTCGACGCGCGCGATCGACGACCAGGGCCGTCCCTCCCAGCCGCCGAAATCCATCTCGGCCAGGCGCGCGTCGGCCCGCACCATGAGGTCGGGGCGCAGCGTACCGATGGCCTGTGCCAACTCGGCGCAGCGCCGCAACGGCGAATGGGCCAACGCAATCCCAACCGGCAGGCAGGACACCACGGCCTCAGCCACCGCCCGCGTCGCCTCGGCCGGCACGCAAACGTCGGTCGCGCCGTAGCAAAGACCCGGCGCTGCGTCAGTCCGCGCGTGGCGCACCAGCCAAAGCTTCATGTCTGCCACGCCAGCGCAAGATAGATCGCAAGCTCGCACACCTGCTGCGTGGCGCCGAGCCCGTCGCCAGTGAACCCCTGCAACCGCCGCGAGAACATGCGCGCCATGACCAGCGCTGTCAGCGCGCAAGCCACTGCCATCGCCATCGTTCTTGCTGGTCCTTGCGTCAACAGCACCAGCCCGGCAGCGGGCACCGACCAGAGCACGCCCACCAGCAATGCACCGCCGCCGATCGCATCGGCCAGCGGCTTGGCCTTGCTTGCGCCGCTGTCGCCCACATACGGCAGCCAGCGGATCAGAAACAGCGGCGCGAGGCGCGAAAGCACATGCGCACCGACGATGGCACCCGCCGCCGCCTGCGCGCCCTGCCCCGCCAATGACGCGAGCAACGCGGCCTTGAGCCCAAGCGCCAACACCAGCGCGATCGCACCGAAGGCCCCGATGCGCGAGTCCTTCATGATCTCCAGCGCGCGGCTCCGGTCGGCCGCTCCGCCCAGCCCGTCGGCCACATCGGCCAGCCCGTCTTCATGGAAAGCACCGGTGAGCAGCACGGTCGCGGCCATGCTCAGCAGCGCCGCGGCCAGCGCACCGGCCATGCCCGGCAAGCCCTGCAGTGCGAGCACGAAAACGGCCGCGCCAACGCCCCCCACCAGCCAGCCGACACCGGGAAAATGCGCGGCGCTCGCACGCAGCATCTTGGGACTGAATCCGACCCATTCGGCAAGCCGGCCTGTCACCGGCACGCGCGTGAAGAACTGCAGGGCCAGCAAATAGTGGCGAACGCCGTTCATGGAGTTCAGCTGTCCTTGCGCGACACGCCCGCCGCCTCGAAGCTCGCCATCTCGCGCAGGATGCGGCAGGCCGATTCGAGCAGCGGCCAGGCCAGCGCGCCGCCCGAGCCTTCGCCAAGACGCAAGTCGAGATTCAGCAACGGCTCCAACCCGAGGTGCTTCAACAACAGCGCATGCCCGGGTTCCGCCGAGCTGTGCGCCGCCACGCACCGCTGCACCACATGCGGTTGCAGCGCCTGCGCCACCAGCACCGCCGCGCTCGCGATGAATCCATCGACAACAACCACGCGCCGCTCTTCTGCCGCCTGCAGCACCGCGCCGACCAGCGTGGCAATTTCGAATCCGCCGAATGCGGATAGTGCATCGAGCGGCGAAACCGCCGATGCATGCAGCGCCAGCACCTCGCGCAGCACTGTGCGCTTGCGAGCCAACCCGGCAGCGTCGAGACCCGTGCCTGCACCGGTGCAGGCGTCGATGTCGAGCCCAGCCAGCCGCGCGAGCAGCAGGGCCGCTGCCGAGCTGTTGCCTATGCCCATCTCGCCGAGCAGCAAGGCATTGCCGGGCAGCGCGCGCACCACCTCGCGGCCGTTGGCGATGGCCTCGGCGCATTGCGCCGCAGTCATGGCCGGGCCGGCCGATGCATCGGCGGTGCCGGCGGCGACCCGCCGCGACACGAGGCCGGGGCGGGCCTGGAAGTCGCGCCGCACGCCGCAGTCGACCACCGTGAGCGCCAGCCCGTGCTGGCGCGCCAGCACGCTCACGGCCGCGCCGCCGGCCAGGAAGTTCTCGACCATCTGCCAGGTCACGTCGCTCGGAAACGCCGAGACGCCGCGCGCCGCCAGCCCGTGGTCGCCCGCGCACACCAGCATCTGGGGCGCTTCAAGCGCCGGCGTTTCGTTGCCCAGGATGAGGCCGAGTCGCAAGGCCAGGCTTTCGAGCCGGCCCAGCGCGCCGAGCGGCTTGGTCTTGTTGTCGATCGCGCTCTGCAGACGCGCCGCCAGGGCGTCGTCGTGGATGTCGGCGATGGAGGGAATGGTGTGGTTGTTATCGGTCATGCGATCAGGCCCTGCAATACGCCGGGCTCGAAGTGGGTGTCTATGAAATCGGCCAGGCCGTCGAAGGTGGCATCGAGCGTGGGTGCCGCGGCGCCGAAGAGTGCGCGCAGCGCGGCCGCATCTTCGAACAGGCCGTGCAGGTACAGGCCCAGCACATTGCCGCGCGCGTTCTGCCAGGCCAAGCCTTCGGGCATCACCGCATGGCCGTCCTGAGCCATCTGCGGGTGGATCGCGGTGTTGCCGTGATGGATCTCGTAGCCAGCCACCGGCACGTTCGAAAGCGCGGCCCATGGCCCGTTCAATGCGCCAAAGCTGGCAGAGCGGTGACGCACGGTCTTCTCGCGCTCGAACACGGTCACCAGCGGCAGCAGGCCCAGGCCGGGCGCATTGCCGTCGATGCCATGCGGGTCGACCAGCGCCTCGCCCAGCATCTGCAAGCCGCCGCAAACGCCCAGCACGGCGCCGCCGCCCGCGGCGTGCGCGGCAATGGCGCTGTCGAGCCCCTGCGCGCGCAGCCAGGCCAGATCGCCGCTGGTGTGCTTGGAACCGGGCAGCACGATCCAGTCGGCGCCTGCGACGTCTGCCGGCGTGCGCGCCCACAACAGGCGAACGCCGGGCACGTTCTTGAGCGGCTGGAACTCGTCCAGATTGCTGATGCGCGGATACGCCACCACCGCCACAGTTCGCGTGACGATGCCGCTCGAGCGGCTTCGATCGTCGAACAGGCCATCTTCCTCTGGCAGCCCGTGCTGCCACCACATTGGGAGGGTGGCAACGGTGGGAACGCCGGTCAGCGCCTGCAGCTGCTGCGGCGCGGGCGCCAGCAGCGATGCATCGCCGCGGAATTTGTTGAGCACGAAGCCGCGCAGCAGCGCACGGTCGCTCTCGGGCATCAGCGCCCAGGTGCCGTAGAGATGCGCGAACGCGCCGCCGCGATCGATGTCGGTCACCAGCAGGCAGCGCGCATCGGCATGGCGGGCGACCCGCAGGTTGACGATGTCGCTCGCCATCAGGTTGATCTCGGCCGGCGAGCCCGCGCCCTCTATCACCACCACCTCGTTATCGGCACGCAGCGAATCGAAGGCCTCTGCGATCTGCGGCCAGACGCGCTCGCTGCGCCCGCGCCAGGGCATGGACGTGAGCTCTTCGCTCACCTGGCCCATCAGCACCACCTGGCTGTGGGTGTCGCGCTCGGGCTTGAGCAGCAGAGGGTTCATTCGCACGTCGGGCACGGCCCGCGCCGCCAGCGCCTGGAAATACTGCGCGCTGCCGATCTCGCCGCCATCCACCACGCGGGCGTTGTTGCTCATGTTCTGCGCCTTGAAAGGCGCCACCTTGAGGCCCTGCCGCGCATACCAGCGGCACAGCGCCGTAACCAGCCAGCTCTTGCCGGCGCCACTGGTCGTGCCCAGAACCATCACGCATCGGGTTGTCATGCGGCTATTGTCGTTGCCGCCGCATGCCGCTTCCCGAGCCGAAGCAGCAAAGAAAAAGGGGCTTGCGCCCCTTTGGTGTTCAGCGTGCCGCAGTCTGCAGCGCGGCAGCCCCGCCGGGCTGCCCTTGCGCCGTGGCCGGCGGCACTTCCCAGCCGCCGCCGATGGCGCGGATCAGCCCCACGGCCGCCTGGTACTGCGCCGACTTGACCTGCAGCGCCTGGCGCCGGTTGCGCAGTTCGCTGCGGCGGGCGTCGAGCAGGTCGAGCTGGCTGATGTAGCCATTGCGGTAGCGCGTGTCAGACAGGCTGGTCGCGCGCTGGGCCGATGTGACGGCCTGCGCCTGCACGGTCGACTGCTCCTGCAGGATGCGGATGGCGGAGAGTTGGTCTTCCACCTCCTGGAATGCCACCAGCACCTGGTTGCGGTAGTTCGCAAGCGCACCGTCGAGCTGCGCGTTGGCGCCCTGCACACCGGCTTCGCGGCGGCCGCCGTCGAAGATCGGCAGCGAGAGCAGCGCACCCACGCCCCACGAACGGGCCGACCACTTGAACAGGTCGCCGATTTCCGGCGATGCATAGCCGGCAGCGCCGGTCAGCGAGATGTCCGGGAACCAGGCGGCCTGTGCCACCCCCACGCGCGCCTGCGCTGCAAGCACGGCGTTCTGCGCGGCCGACACGTCCGGGCGGCGCGTGAGCACCGTGGCCGGCACGCCCGGCGGCACCGAAGGCAGCGCCGTGGCCCACTCATCGGTACGCAGGCCGAAGCTGGATGCCGAATCGCCCACCAGCACCGCAAGCGCATGCTCGACCTGTGCACGCTGCCGGTCGAGTGCCAGCGCGTCCGATTCGGTGGACGACACCTCGGTCTGCACGCGCGCCACGTCGAGCTCGGCGATGTCGCCGGCCTGCTGCCGGCGCTGGGTCAGGCGCAGCGTGTCGCGGTAAGCCTCGACCTGCTCGCGCACCAGCGCACGTTCGGCGTCAAGTGCGCGAAGCTGCAGATAGGTCTGCGCCACCTCGGCCTGCACCGCGAGGCGCGTGCTTTGCAGCAGCGCTTCGCGGCCTGCCGCATCGAGCTTGGCCGCATTGCTCGCGCCCGAGAGCCGGCCGAACAGGTCGAGCTCGTACGAGAACGTGGCGCCGATGTTGGTCATGGTGGCGGGCCTTGTGCTCGCCGTGGCCTTGTCGAGCCCCGCGCCGCGGTTGGCTCCCCCGCTCAGGCCGATCTGCGGCATGCGGTCGGCGTTGGCGCTGCGCGCCAGCGCGCGGGCTTCGGCCAGTCGCGCCGCCGCCGCCTGGATGTTGTTGTTGTTGACGTCGGCCTTCTCGACCAGCGCATTGAGCACCGGGTCGTTGAAGGCCAGCCACCAGGCGCCGCGGGCCTGTGCCTCGGAAGGCACGGCACGCGTCCAGCCCGCGGGCGGGGCGGCGCCCTGCTCCTTGAACTGGGCCGTGGTCTGGATCTCCGGCACGCCGGAGGGAACGCTCGCGCAGCCGGCCAGCGCCAGGGCCGCCGCGAGCGGCAGCAAGGCGGTGCGAAGCGGCATGGCCCAAGGTTGTATTGAAAATTTCATGATGAGCTTTCTTCTCGATCAGTCATGCGAACCGTGCGAAGGACGCGGCGCAGCAGGCAGCGGATGCAGTCCGCCACCGCCGGAACCTCCGTGGGATGACGGTGCCGGTGTTGCCGGATGGGCAAAGTCTTCCCCATGCGGGACGTCGCCATGCAGCTTGAGCGGGCGGTTGCCCGCAAGACGGCGCATCAGCACGTAGAACACCGGCGTCAGGAACAGGCCGAAGGCCGTCACGCCGATCATCCCGGCGAACACCGCCACGCCCATGGCCTTGCGCATTTCAGAGCCCGCGCCGGTCGATAGCACGAGGGGCAGCACGCCCATCACAAAGGCCAGCGAGGTCATGAGAATCGGGCGCAGGCGCAGCCGGCTGGCTTCGATCGCAGCCTGGATGGGCGTGCGACCGGCAAACTCGAGCTCGCGTGCAAACTCCACGATCAGGATCGCGTTCTTTGCACTCAGCCCCACCAGCACGATCAACCCGATCTGCGTGAAGACGTTGTTGTCACCCCCCGATATCCATACGCCCGTCATCGCGGCCAGGATGCCCATGGGCACGATCAGGATGATGGCGATCGGCAGCGTCAGGCTTTCATACTGCGCGGCCAGCACCAGGAACACCAGCAGGATGGCCAGCGGGAACACCAGGAACGCGGAGTTGCCAGCCAGGATTTCCTGGTACGTCAGCTCGGTCCACTCGAAGCTCACGCCCTTGGGCAACGTCTCGGCCGCAATCTTGGCGATCGCGTCCTGCGCCTGGCCCGACGAATAGCCCGGAGCCGGTCCGCCGTTGATGTCGGCTGCAAGGTAGCCGTTGTAGCGCATGGCGCGCTCCGGGCCGAAGGTCGAATTCACCTTCATCAGTGCAGACAGCGGCACCATCTCACCCGTGGTCGAGCGCACCTTCAGCATGCCCACGTCTTCGGCACGGGCGCGGTAAGGCGCATCGGCCTGCACACGCACGCTGTACGTGCGGCCGAACTTGTTGAAGTCGTTCGCATACAGGCTGCCGAGGTAGATCTGCATGGTGTCGAAGATGTCCGTCACCGGCACACCCAGCTGACGAGCCTTGGTGCGGTCGATGTCCGCATACAGCTGCGGCACGTTGACCTGCCAGCTCGTGAACATGCCCGTGAGCTCGGGCGCGGCATACGCCTTGGCCATGAAGGCCTTCACCGCCGCGTCCATCTGGTCGTAGCCGACCGAGGCGCGGTCTTCCAGCTGCAGCTTGAAGCCGCCCGTGGTGCCCAGGCCCGCCACCGGCGGCGGCGGGAACATCACGATGAACGCGTCCTGGATGCTGGCGAAGGCACCGTTGAGCTGGCCGGCCACCGCGCCGCCGCTCTGGTCGGCGCGCTTGCGCTGGTCGAAGGGCTTGAGCGTGGCAAACACGATGCCCGAATTCGAGCTGTTGGTGAAGCCGTTGATCGACAGGCCCGGGAAGGCGATGGCGTCTTCCACGTTCGGGTTCTTCTTCATGATCTCGCCCATGCGCTGGATCACTTCGTCGGTACGGTCGAGCGTCGCGCCGTCGGGCAACTGGGCAAAACCGATCAGGTATTGCTTGTCCTGCGCCGGCACGAAGCCGCTGGGCACCGCCTTGAACAGGCCGAAGGTCACGCCGACCAGCGCGAGGTAGATCACAAGCATCAGCGTCTTGCGTGAAATCACGCCCTTGACACCGCCGCTGTAGGCTTCGGAGCCACGGCTGAAGAGCTTGTTGAAGCCGCGGAACAGCCAGCCGAAGGCCTTGTCCATGCCGCGGGTCAGCGCGTCCTTCGGGGCATCGTGGCCGCGCAGCAGCAAGGCAGCGAGCGCAGGCGACAGCGTGAGCGAGTTGATGGCCGAGATCACCGTCGAGATCGCGATGGTCACCGCGAACTGGCGATAGAACTGGCCCGTGAGGCCGCTGATGAACGCAAGCGGAACGAACACCGCCACCAGCACCAGCGCAATCGCGATGATGGGACCGGACACTTCGCGCATTGCGCGGTACGTGGCTTCGCGCGGCGTGAGCCCCGCCTCGATGTTCCGCTCAACGTTTTCCACCACCACGATGGCGTCGTCCACCACGATGCCGATGGCCAGCACCAGCCCGAACAGGCTCAGCGCATTGATCGAAAAACCGAGGACGTGCAGCACCGCGAAGGTACCGATCACCGACACCGGCACAGCCAGTAGCGGAATGATGGAAGCGCGCCAGGTCTGCAGGAACAGGATCACGACCAGCACCACCAGCAGGATGGCTTCGAGCAGCGTGTGGATCACCGATTCGATCGACGCGCGCACGAACTGCGTCGGGTCATACGCAATGCGGTATTCCAGCCCTTCCGGCATGTTCTTGTTGAGCTCGGCCATCGTCTTGCGAACGTTGGACGAGATGTCGAGCGCATTGGAGCCCGGTGCCTGGAACACGCCCATGCCGACGGCCGGGTCGTTGTTCAGCAGCGAACGCAGCGAGTAGTCGGCAGCACCCATTTCCAGGCGGCCAATGTCGCGCAGGCGGGTCACGGCGCCGTCGGTGCCGCTCTTCACGATGATGTCGCCGAACTCTTCCTCGCTCTGCAGGCGCCCTTGCGCATTGATCGAGAGCTGCATGTCCACGCCGGAGAGACCCGGCGAAGCGCCGACCACACCGGCCGCGGCCTGCACGTTCTGGCCGCGGATCGCAGCCACAACGTCGCTGGCCGAGAGGCCGCGCTGCGCGACCTTCTGCGGGTCCAGCCACACGCGCATCGAATAGTCGCCGCCGCCGAAGATCTGCACCTGGCCCACGCCTTCGATGCGCGCGAGCGGGTCCTTCACATTCAGCACCGCATAGTTGCGCAGGTAGTTGATGTCGTAGCGGTTGTTCGGCGAAACTAGGTGGACCACCATCGTCAGGTCAGGCGCGCTCTTGACGGTCGTGATACCGAGGCGGCGCACTTCCTCCGGCAGGCGCGGCTCGGCTTGCGAGACGCGGTTCTGCACCAGCTGCTGCGCCTTGTCCGGGTCGGTGCCGAGGCGGAAGGTCACCGTCAGCGTCATCACGCCGTCGGTGGTGGCCTGGCTGCCCATGTAGAGCATGCCTTCTACGCCGTTGATCTGCTCTTCGAGCGGCGTAGCAACGGTTTCGGCGATCACCTTCGGGTTGGCACCCGGGTACTGGGCGCGCACCACCACCGAAGGCGGCGCGACTTCGGGGTATTCCGAAATCGGCAGCCCGCGCAGCGCGATCAGGCCCGCTATCAGTATCAATAGCGACAGCACGCCGGCAAAGATCGGCCGGTCGATGAAGAATTTAGAGAGATTCATGTTGTTTCTCCGGCGAGCGCAAACGCGCTCCCCTCCGAGTTCAGGACTTCGCGGCTTCCGCGACGCGTTCCGGTTGTTGTTGCTTGGTGTCGGCCTTGGCGTCCATCGTCACGGTCTGCGGCACCACCAGCGCGCCGGGGCGGATGTGCTGCAGGCCGTTGACCACGACGCGATCGCCAGCCTTCAGGCCCTTGCTCACGACGCGCAACCCGTTGATGGATGCGCCGAGCGTTACTTCGCGGTACATCGCCTTGTTGTCCTCGCCCACCACCAGCACAAACTTCTTGTTCTGGTCGGTGCCGATGGCGCGTTCGCTCACCAGCAGCGCGGCGTCGCTGCGTGCCTGGCCCATGCGGATGCGGGCGAACTGGCCGGGAATGAGCGCGCCATCCTTGTTGTCGAACGAGGCACGCACGCGCACCGTGCCGCTGCGGGCGTCGACCTGGTTGTCGATCAGCTGCAGCTTGCCGACGAAGGGTGTGCCTTCGAAGCCCGAGGTGCCCATCTGCACGGGAATGCTCTCGATCTGGCCGCGTGCGCTGGCACCGCTCGGCAGGTCTTTCAGTGCCCGCGTGATCACTTGCTCGTCCGCATCAAAGCTCGCGTAGATCGGGCTCACCGAGACCAGCGTGGTCAGCACCGGCGCGCCGGGGCCCGCGGCCACCAGGTTGCCCTGGGTCACTTCGAGCTTGCCGATACGGCCCGAGACGGGCGCACGCACCTGCGTGTAGCCCAGGTTGAGTCGCGCCGATTGCAGCGAGGCTTGCGCGGCGCGCAGGTTGGCATCGGCCTCGCGGCTGGCGTTCACGCGCTCGTCGTATTCGCGCTGCGCGATGGCCTGCTGATCCCACAGGCGCTTGGCCCGCTCCTGCTCGCTGCGGCTGAAGGCCTGGCGGGCCTGGGCCGAGGCCACCTGCGCCTCGGCACGCTCCACTTCGGCCGCGTAAGGGGCCGGGTCGATGGTGATCAGCAGGTCGCCCTGCTTCACCAGTGCGCCTTCGCGGAAGTGCACCGCCTGCACGGCGCCTGCCACGCGGGAACGCACGTCCACGCGCTGCACCGCCTCGAGCCGGCCCGAGAATTCGTCCCAGATGTTGATCTCGCTCGAAGCGACGGTCGCCACCGAAACCGGTGTGCCTTGCTGCGCCGCGGCGGGCGCGGTGGCCTCGGCCTTGAAACTGTGCATGCCCAGCACGGCCGCAGCCACCGCCAGCACCGCGGTGAGGCCGGTCACGGCGGGCCACAGGCCCTTGCGGGCGGCGGAAGAAAGTTTTTGATTGTTGTTCGACATGATGATTCGTCCTTCTCGATGACGTTTTGGGATGCAACAGGCCACCCCGGTGCTTGTGGCACCAGGAGGCGGAACTCGAAAATGACCGGTGTTACCGGTAGGCCGAAAGGTGGCGTCGCGTCGTCAGCCAAGCTGCCGCGACCGGCCCACCTAGCTGGGCTTGGGTGCTACCGGAGGCGGCGTGGTGGCACTGAAGAATTCGCGGAAATGCTGCTGCACGCTGGCCTCGCATGCCTTGCAGCCCGAGGGCTCGGGGTCGTACAGCGCCTTGGGCCAGTTGGCGGCGCCGGGCAGCACGCTGCTGGTGACTTCGATACCGGCGGCACGCAGGCGCCCGGCGAAAGTCATCGCCTCGTCGCGCATCGCATCGTCGGCTCCCACCAGCACCAGGGCGGGCGCCAGCGAAGACAGCCGGAGCGATCCGCTCGGCACGGCGTAGGGGTGCATCGCGTTGGACGGGCAGCTCAGGTACTTTTCCCAGCCCTTGGCCCAGCGGCATTCGGCCTCGTCGTTGGTGGCCTTGCGTAGCGAAGCAGTGCCCGCGCACGGGTCGAGCATGGGCGAGAGCAGGATTTGCCCGGCCAGCGGCGGATGCGCCCGGTCGCGGGCGATCAACGCCACGCCGGCTGCCAGGTTGCCACCAGCTTCTTCGCCGGCCAGGTACACCCGGGCCCCCTTGCCGCCGAGCTTCACGCGCTGCTTGTAGAGCCACTCGAGCGCGGCATAGCCCACCTCGATGGGCTCGGGGAACGGCGATTCAGGCGCCAGCGGATACGCCACTGATACCACCACTGCGCCGGCGCCAGCCAGGAGCCGGGCCACGTTGCGGCCGTTGTCCAGGTTGCCGCAAACGAAGGTGCCGCCGTGGAAGTGCAGCACCAGCGGCACGGTCTCGCCCCGGGGACGCTGCCCATATACCCGGGCGCCGACGGGGTCGCGGCCGGGCAGCTCGATCGAAAGATCGGCTTCCACGCCTTCTGCCGCGGCGAGAGCAGCGGCTTCGGCAGAGCGGGACGACGGACGGGGTGACATGGGGCAACCTCAAGGGGATTGGCGATAGTCGAAATATAAGGCGGCCAGTGTGGTGTTAAACAGGCAAGCCGGCCCTACTCTGTTTCCAAACGGCTAACAATCCGGGAAACACTGTGGGATTGTCTCCTTGTGTGAGAATCCGCGTCCTCCCGGCAATGGCCGGGCTCCCAGGAACAGTCATCAATGGATCAAATCCAGGCAATGCGGATCTTTGTCCGCGTGGTGGAAGCAGGCACGTTCACCCGGGCGGCGGACTCGCTCGCCCTGCCCAAGGGAACGGTCACCAAGCAGATCCAGGCGCTGGAGTCGCGCCTGCGGGTGAAGCTGCTCAACCGCACCACGCGGCGCGTGACCGTCACGCCCGACGGCGCCGCCTACTACGAGCGCGCGGCACGCCTCTTGAACGACTTCGACGACATCGAGGCGAGCATGACCAATGCGCAGGCCAACCCCACCGGGCGGCTGCGCATCGACGTCGGCACCTCGGTGGCGCGGCTCATCATCCTGCCCGCGCTGGCCACCTTCTGCGACCGCTATCCCGAGATCCAGGTCGACTTGGGCGTGAGCGACCGCACGGTCGACCTCATCACCGACAACGTCGACTGCGTGATCCGGGCCGGCGAGCTCAGCGACCAGTCCCTGGTGGCCCGGCGCATCGGCACCCTGCACTTCGTGACCGTGGCGTCGCCGGCGTACATCAAGCGCTATGGCCATCCGCAGCATCCGAACGACATCGAAAAACGCCACCACGTCGTGAGCTATTTTTCGGGCAGCACGCGGCGCGTCTACCCGCACGAGTTCAAGAAGGGCGACGAGTCCATCGAACTCAACGGCCCCTACCGCGTGTCCGTGAACGAGAGCAACGCCCACATGGCGGCTGTGCTCGGCGGGTTCGGCATTTCGCAGTGCATCACCTTCATGGCCGAGCCGCTGCTGGCAAGCGGCGAGCTGATCGAGGTGCTGCCCGACTGGCACCGCGACCCGCTGCCGATCCACGTGGTCTACCCGCCCAACCGCCACCTGAGCGCGAAAGTGCGGGCCTTCGTCGACTGGGCGGCCGAACTCTTTGCCAAGAATCCGCGGCTGCAGCGGCGCTGAGTTCGTTCGCTTGCCGGCGCCTCAGGCTTCCGTGGCAAACACCGGCTCGCACCGCACCTCGGTCTTCACCGAGTTGGCAATGAAGCACTCTTCGTGCGCCCTGTGGTGCATGTGCTCGACCTGCTCGCGCGTGGGCAGGTTGTCGCCCGAGAACCTGACCTCCGGCCGGAGCGTGACCACGGTCATTGCCAGCTTGCCTTCAGCGTTCTTTTCCATGGTGCCGATCGCCGCGTCGAAGTAGCGATCGACGATGAACTTGCGCTTCACCGCCATGGTGAGGAACCACAGCATGTGGCAGCTTGAAAGCGAAGCGACGAAGGCTTCTTCGGGATCGACGGCCGCCGCATCCGAAAACGGCAATGGCACCACGTGCGGCGACGACGAGCCGGGCACTTCCGCGCCGCCATCGAAGCGCATCGAATGCCTTCTGCTGTAGCTGTTGCCGAGGAAGTCCTGCTCGCCTCGCTGCCAAAGGATTTCTGCGGTGTACCGGGCCATGCCTTTGCTCTCCTGCGCTAAAAGATGCCCGTCATTCTGCGTCAGAAGGCCATGAGCGCCAGGAGTTTCAGACCCCCAACAGCCTGATCAGCAAAGGCACCAGCAGCGCCGTCGCGATGCCGTTGAGCCCCAGGGCCAATGCGGAGAATGCGCCGGCCGTTTCGTTGACCTGGATCGCGCGGGCGGTGCCGATGCCGTGGGCCGCCATGCCCACCGCAAAACCGCGCACCGCGGGCTCCCGGATGCGCAGCAGGTTCAAAAGGCCAGTCGCCATGATGGCGCCCGAGATACCGGCGACGGCGGCCGCAACCGCGGCAAGCGACGGCAGCCCGCCGATCTTTTCGGCCACGCCCATGGCGATCGGCATGGTGGCCGACTTGGGCGCGAGCGACATCATCAGTTCGCGCGATCCACCCAGCACCCAGGCGATCCCGATGGCCGAGACGATGGCCGCCACCGAACCCACCAGCAGCGCCACGCCGATCGGCAGCCACAGGCGCCGCAGCCGCCCGAGTTGTCCATAAAGCGGCACCGCCAGTGCCACCGTGGCCGGCCCGATCAGGAAATGCACGAACTTGGCACCTTCGAAGTACGTGTCATAGGGCGTGCGCGTGATGAGCAGCACGCCCACGATGGCGATCACCGACACCAGCACCGGATTGACCAGCGGCCTGCTCCCACTGCGCTGGTGCAGCCACAGTGCGCCCAGGTACGCCAGCAGCGTGAGCGACAACCACAGCAGCGGCGACTGCGCGAGAAAGACCCAGATCTCCGACAGCTTCGCGGGGGCGTTCATTCCGCATCCTTGCCCGTGATGCGGATCATCCAGCGCAAGGTGAGCGCCGTGACGGTCATGGTGAAGGCCGCCCCCACGATGCCCGCCGCCAGGAAAGGCAGCCATTCACGCCCAACCCGTTCGAAATGCAGCATGACGCCGGTCACCGCGGGAATGAACAGCAGCATGAGATTGCGCAGCAGATGGCCCGCGGTCTCGCCCAATGCTTCCGGCACGCGGCCACGCACGAGCAGCGCGACGAAGAGCAGCAGCATGCCGATCAGCGGACCGGGGATCGGGAGGCCCAGCCACTGCACGAGCAGCTCGCCGGCCAGCTGGCAAAGAAAGAGCGTGGTGATCGCGTAGAGCATTCGGATGTCCTGCGGATGGTGTCGAGCTTCAATGTTCGGCCGAGGCAAGGGCGCGTGTCCAGGCCTCTTTCAATGCCTGCTGGCTTTGCGGCGGCAGCACGCCCAGGCGCACGAATCCGGGCAGGCCGAAGGAAGCGCAATCGCGCAGCTTGATGCCTTCGGTGCGCAGCGCGGGCGCCAAGCGTGGGTAAGGTGCATCGGTGCGCGCGCAGAAGAAGTTGGCATCGCTCGCCAGGCATTGCCATCCCAGCGATTCGCAGAGGGCACGCTGCTGCGCTTTCCATGCCCGCAAGGTATGCAGGCTCTGCGCTAGCCAGGACTGGGCTTCGGTGCCGATCCAGGTTTCGAGCAATGCCACGCCGTGTGCGCCAATCGGCCATGAAGGGGCCATCTGTACGAGGCGCTGCATCAGCGGCGAAGCCGCCGAATCGTCGGGCGCGATGGCGTAGGCCGCACGAATGCCAGTGAGGCCCATCGCCTTGTTGGGCGTCCACAGCTGCCAGACGCGGTTGCGCCCGGCCGGATCGAGCGATGCGGCGCCCTCGAGCCGCAGCGGCTCGTAGGCCATGTCGAGCACACAGAGGCCGGCGGCCGCTCCATGCACTCCGAGATCGGGCTGGCCGAGCGGGCTGGAAGGTTCGCAGCACCAGCGCAGCGCCGCAGCGCCGCATGGCCCGGCAGACCGCTGTACCTGCAAGCCCCAGGCCAGCGCCGCACGCTCGTAGTCGCCGTAGCTGTGCAGGGGCAGCCAGGCTTCACGGCCCCCCTCCTGCGCGAAGGCGGCGCTGATCCGGTGGATGAATTCGCTCGCGCTGGCAGCGATCACGATGCGCTCCGGCGCCACGCCATGGAACTTTGCCAATGCGCCGCGCAGCCTGGTGTATGCCGGGTCTGGATAGTGCGCCGCATCCGCCGCGCGCAGCGCCGCCAGCACTGCCGGGCACGAACCGGCGGCATTGCCGTTGGTCGAAAAATCGTGCGAGGGCGTGCCGGTCTCGTCCGGGCCACCATGCGCTGCAGCTTCATCTTCCTCTGTCATGCCGGTTTCGTGATCGCGAAGATCGCCAATGATGCACACGCGGCCAACGCCAAGGCGACCCTGCCGCACAGTTGCGCGGCGCGATGTGTGTCGGCCGCACCGGCCTGGCGGCCTTCGGCATTCAGGGCGTAGACGTCCGGCTTGGCGAGCCGCACGCCGAGCAGGATGGCCATGGCCGCCATCGGCCAACCGCTGTTGGGCGACGGCGTGCGCCGAGCCTCGCGCGCAATGCCAGCCGGCCACCGCCATGCCGCGAGCGCGAGCAGCAACACCGTGAGCCGCGCGGGCAGCCACGAAAGCACGTCGTCCGCGCGTGCAGCCCACTTGCCGAACCACGTCCAGTCGCGGTCGTTGCGCTCGCCGCGGTAGCCCCACATGGCATCGGCCGTGTTGGCGAAGCGATAAACCGCCGCGCCCGGCAAGCCCAGCAGCACGAACCAGAACACCGGCGCCACGAGCGAATCGTTGAGGTTCTCGGCCAGCGATTCGATGGCGCTTTCGCGCACCTCGCGTGCGCTGAGCACCGACACGTCGCGGCTCACCAGCCGTGCGAGCTGCGCCCGGCCTGCATCGAGCGACACTGCCAATGCGGCCTCGACCGCAAGCACTTCGCTTCGCAGCATGCGCCATGCAAAGAGCGGCTTGAGTGCGAAACCCAGCACGAGGGCCAGAGCCCAGGCGGGCAGCCAATGTGCGGCGCATTCTTGCAAAGCCAGCGCCAGTACGCCAGTCACCGTCGCCCCCACGCCCCAGGCCAGCGCGCCTGCAAGAAAGAGCGGCAGATCGCGCGCCTTCGCATCGACCGCAGGCGGAGCCATGCGGGAACCGATCCAGCCGAGATACTGCCCCATCCACACGACGGGATGCCAGCGCGCGGCGGGTTCGCCCAGCCAGCGGTCGATGGCCAGGGCGAGCCACAGGGCCGCGACGGCAGGCACCCGCTCAGTCCTCGATGCCGCGCTGCGCCGGAATACCCGCCTTGAAGGCGTGCTTGACCATGGCCATCTCGGTCACGGTGTCGGCCAGGTCGATGATCTCCGGCGGGCAGCGGCGGCCGGTGAGCACCACGTGCACGTGCTTGGGCCGCTCGCGCAATGTTTCGAGCACGCCCTCGAGCGGCAGCCAGCCATAGATCAGCGGATAGGTGATCTCGTCGAGCACCACGAGGAAGAAGTCGCCGGACAGAATGGCCGCCCTGGCTTTTTCCCAGCCGTCGCGCGCCAGCTGGGCCGAGTGCTCGAGATCCTGGCTCTTCCAGCTGAAGCCGTCGCCCAGGCCTTCGATCGGAATGCCGATCTGCTCGAACATGCGGTGCTCGCCGAAACGCGCCGACGGCACTTTCATGAACTGGTAAATCTTCACTGCCTTGCCGCGGCCGTGCGCGCGCAGCGCCAGGCCGAAGGCCGCGGTGCTCTTGCCCTTGCCGTCGCCGGTGTTGACGATGACGATGCCGCGGCGTTCGCCTTCGGCCTTGTCGTAGGGCTTTTCGCTGGGGGGAGTTTCGATTTGCATGATGTGTGGTGGCCTTGTGTGTTGATGATGCTCGTCAGTTCGGCAGCGCGATCCACTGATCGGCCACCCGGTGCACGCGGATGCGATGGTCGAACACCTCTTCGAGCGCGGCGTGCGTGGCCGGGTCGCTGCTGCCGCCGTGGTGCACCACGCGGCCGTGGCTCATCACCACCAGTTCGTCAGCGGCCAGCGCCATCGGGAGTTCGTGCAGCACGCTGACCACTGTGCGGCCCTCGGCCACCAGCGCGCGCGTGGTCTGCATCCAGTCGGACTGGTGCGGGGGGTCGAGGTTGGCAAGCGGCTCGTCCATCAGCAGCAGCTCGGCTTCAACGGCCAATGCGCGGGCCAGCAGCACGCGCTGGCGTTCGCCGCCGGAGAGCTGGCCCAGCGGCCGTTCGCGCCACTCCCAGGCCTGGGTGCTGCGCAGCGCGCGCTCCACCGCATCGCGGTCGGCCTTGCTCGGCGCCGCGAGCCAGCGCTGGTGCGGCAATCGGCCGAGCATGGCGATGTCGTAGACCATCAGGTCGTCGGCACTGCCCTCGCCCGCCGCGCCGCTCTGGCCCAGCCACGAAAGGCGCTGCGCGCGCACGCGACCCGGCACCTTGGCCGAGGGTTCGCCGAAGAGAAACACTTCGCCGCGGTGCGGGAGCAATCCCGCCAGCGCCTTGAGCAGGGTCGACTTGCCTGCGCCGTTCGGTCCGACGATGCTGGTCCAGCGCGCGGCGCCGAGCTTCAAATCGATGCCATGCAGCACTTCGGCCGTGCCGAGCGTGGCGCTCACGCCGCGCGCCTCGAGTGCGGGGATATGAGCGCTCATGCCACGCCACCCCGCGCGCTGCGCCTGTGCATGAGCCACAGCAGATAACTGCCGCCGAGCACGGCGGTGAGCACGCCCACCGGCAGTTCCTGCGGCGCAATGAGCCAGCGCGCCAGCAGGTCGGCGGCCATGAGCAGCAAGCCGCCCATTGCGGCCGACAGCACGATCAAGCCTGCGTGCGTGGTCTTGACCACGGAACGCACGAGGTGAGGCGCGGCCAGGCCTACGAAAGCGATCAATCCCGTCTGCGCGACGGCCGCGCCGGTGGCCAGCGCAAGCACCACCACCAGCGCGGCGCGCATCGCACCGAGCGGCAGTCCCAGGCTGCGTGCCGTAGCTTCTCCGAGCGCGAGGCCGTCGAGCACCGGCGCGAGCGCCCAGGCCAGCAGCAGGCACGCCGCGCCGACCGCGGCCATCACCGCGCAGGCGCTCCAGCCGACCAGGCCGGTGCTGCCGAGGATGAAGCCCTGCAGTGCCTGCAGGATGTCGGCCGAGGCTATGGTGATCAGGTCCTTCGCGGCGCCGAGCACCACACCGACGATCACGCCGGCAAGCAGCAGCCGCAGTGTCTGCTGCACGCCGCGCGCGAGCACCAGCGTCAGCATCACCGCGCACACCGCGCCCACGAAAGCCGCGCCGGTGAGCCCCAGGCGCATCGCCCATTGCATGCTGGCGGCCGAGCCGCCGAACAGCATGAGCGCCACGGCCACGCCCAGCGAGGCGCCCGAGGCGCTACCAAGCAGGTAAGGATCGGCCAGCGGATTGCGGAACAAACCCTGCGCCACCGAACCCGCGAGACCGAGCAGCGCACCCGCAAGCCACGCGCCGAGCGTGCGCGGCAGCCGGATGTCCCAGACGATCTGCAGCGCTACCGCATCGTGCCGCGCCGCCAGCAGGCTCTGGAAGCCGGTGCTGCCAATGCCGAGGCCGAACACAGCCAATGCACCGCCCAGGCCCACCAAGGCAAAGCCGAATAGCCAGACGCGGCGCCGATGGTGCGTGTGCATGAAATCGGCGCGGCTCAACCGGCCTTCTCCGCGATGCATCGGGCCATGAGCCTCGCAGCCTCGTCCATGCGCGGGCCGGGGCGCACGAGCACGTCGGACTCTGCGGCGTCGAACCGGCAGATGCGCCCTTCGCGCACCGCCCGGATGCCGCTCCAGCCCGGACGCTGCTCCATGCCTACCGCGCTGCGTACGCTCACCATGATGAGATCGGGATTGGCGCGCACCACGTATTCGGGATTGAGCTTGGGAAAGGGCCCCAGCGAAGCCGGCACGATGTTCTTCATGCCCAGGCGCGTGAGCGTCTCGCCGATGAATGACGATTCGCCGGCCGCATACGGTGCGCTGTTGACCTCGAAGTACACGCGCTGGCCCTTCACGCTGGTGGGGAGCGACTGGGCGGCGGCCGATACGCTGGCATCGATCACGCGCCAGATGTTCGCGGCTTCATGCGTGCCGAGCACCTGGTCAAGCTTGTCGAGCACGCGCCGCACGTCGGCATGGCTCTTGGGTTCGAGCACCACCACCTTGAGGCCCAGCGCCTCGAGCCGCTGCGTTACCCTGGACGACTTGGCAAGCAGCACCGCGTCGGGCCGCAGCGCGACGATGGCTTCGACATTGGGGTCGATTCCGCCGCCCAGCCGGGGCAGGGCAAGCACCGCGTTCGGCGAATTGGAATAGTTGTCGATGCCCACCAGCCGCGAACACGCGCCCAATGCGCAGACCCCTTCGGTCAACGAAGGCAGCAGCGTGACGATGCGCTGCGGCGGCTGCGGCAGGCTTACCGTCACGCCGCGCTCGTCGACCACGTCGAGAGCGTGCGCGGCCAGGGCGAAAACCCCAAGGCCGATGGCAAGCGAGAAAGAGCGAATCCAGCGTCTTGTCATGTGGCAGGTGCCTTCAAGGTCAGCGGTAATCCGGCCACCATCAGCGTGACCCGGCCGCACGCGGCCGCAACGTCCTGGTTGAGCCTGCCCAGTGCATCGACGAAGGCTCGGGTTTCGCCGCCGAGCGGGATCACGCCCAAGCCGATCTCGTTGCCGACCAGCACCACCGGACCGCGCGCCTCGCGCAGCGCCACGAGCAGCATGGCGGCATGCGCCGAAGGGGTGCGCGTGGCGGGCCGCGCCGACTCCGAACGTAGCGGCATCAGCAGGTTGGTGAGCCAGAGCGTGAGGCAGTCGACCACCACCAGCGTCTCGGGCGTGCTCTGCGTGACGATGGCGCGCGCCAGCTCAATGGGCTCTTCCACGGTGCGCATGGCGGGTACGCGCTGCGCCCGGTCCGCCTGATGGCGCGCGATGCGCTCGCGCATTTCGCCGTCGTGCGCCTGGCCGGTGGCGATGAGCACGGTGCGTCGGCTTTCGGGCGCTCCGGCGAGCCAGTCGATGGCGCGCTGTTCGGCACGCCTCGACTTGCCGCTCTTCTGGCCGCCGAGGATGAGTTCGTGCTCAGGCATGGGCATGTGCATCTCCCTTCGGGATTTCGCGCTGGAGTTCGATCGGTGCGGGGCTGAACAGTTTGGCCGTCGCTTCCGGACTGGACGCGAACCACGCGTGGAAATAGCTCGCACGCAGCGGGCCGTGTACATAGAAGGCTTCGCCGGTGCGTGCTGCGCCTGCGGGCGCCGGCGAATTCGGCTTGTCCGTGAAGGCAGCCGGGATCAGCGGAGTTTCGCAACTCGAATAATGGAAAGTATGCCCGCGCAGCGCATGGGCGCCCAGGCGCAGTTGCTGCGGCCCCAGCGCGGCCAGACGCTTGTGCATCGTCACGCGGCCCGGCAGCAGGCCCCAGAGCGAGTGCACGGCGCCGTCGGCTGTTTGCAGCGCGTCGAACAGCGCCATCATGCCGCCGCATTCGGCCCATAGCGGCTTGCCCGCGGCCACGTGGGCGGCGATTGCCTCGCGCAGCGCGGCGCAGGCCGAGAGCGCCTTTGCATGAAGCTCGGGATAACCGCCGGGCAGCCAGACCGCGTCGCATGCGGGCAACGCGTCTCCGGCGAGCGGCGAGAAAAAGACGACCCGCGCACCCAGCGCCGCAAGCACGTCGAGATTGGCGGGATAGATGAAGGCGAAAGCCGCATCGCGCGCCACGGCGATGGTGCGGCCTTCGAGCAAGCGGGCGGCAACCGCATCCGGCATGGCCGGAGGCGCCTCGAAGCGCGCCTGCGGCAACTCGTCGAGCGAACGCCGGCCGAGCGGCGTTGCGGCGAGCGCGTCGGCCGCCGCATCGAGCCGTGCCATCGCGTCGCCGAGTTCATGCGCGGCGACGAGGCCCAGGTGCCGCTCGGGCAAAGAAAAATCGGCGCCGCGCGGCAAGGCGCCGAGCCATTGCGCCGGTTCGCGCAAGGCTTCTTCGAGCATCCCTGCATGCCGCTCGCCCGCCACGCGATTGGCCAGCACGCCGGCCCATGGCAACGCGGGGCGGAAGTTCTGCAATCCGTAGGCCAGCGCGCCGAAGGTGCCCGCCATGGCCTGCGCATCGATCACGGCGAGCACCGGCAAGCCGAAGCGCTCGGCCAGGTCCGCGGCGCTGGGACTCCCGTCAAAGAGGCCCATCACGCCTTCGACGATCAGCAGGTCGGCCTCGCCGGCCGCCGCATGCAGGCGACGCCGGCAATCGTCTTCGCCGGTCATCCAGAGGTCGAGCGAATGCACCGGCGCGCCGCTCGCAAGCGCGAGCCAGTGCGGGTCGAGAAAATCGGGCCCGCATTTGAAGACCCGCACGCGGTGGCTCCGACGCGCATGCAGGCGCGCCAGCGCGGCCGCCACGGTCGTCTTCCCCTGCCCCGAGGCCGGCGCCGCCACCAGCACGGCGGCGCAGGCTTGCGCAACAGCATTGCGCTCGCCGTTCACGCCGGGTTCGGTTATTGCGGTGTCCACTTCAGGCCGAGGTAGGCGTTGCGGCCGCCGGTGGCGTAGCCGCGCGCCAGCGTGTAGTCCTTGTCGCCCACATTGTCGACGCGCGCCACCAGCCCGAGGTCGCGCGTGATCTGCGTGCTGGCGACCAGATTGAGCACGGTGTAGCCCGCCAGGGTTCGGGTGTTGGCGGCGTCGTCGAAGCGCTTGCCCGACGACTGGATCTCGGCGCCCAGCGTCCAGCCGGCCACGCGCCAGTCCGCACCCAGCGTGCCGTGGCGGCGTGCGCGGCGTGCCAGCACGTGATCGTTATCCAGGTCGCGCGGATTCTGGAAATCGGCCGATGCGCGCAGGGTCACGTCGCCGATGCGGTGGCCGCCCGACAGCGTCACGCCCTGGTAGCGCGCACGCGCGGTGCTGGCGTAGCAGCCGAAGCCGGAACGGCAGTTGGTCGCCGAGCCGTCGAACACGATCAGGTTGTTGACGCGGTTCTGGTAGACCACGATGCCCGCATGCGTGCCGCCGTCGGTGTACTGCAGTCCCAGCTCGACGTTGCGTCCCGACTCGGGCTTGAGACTGGGCGTGCCGTATTCGCTGAAGCGCTGGTACAGCGTGGGCGCACGGAAGGACGTTCCTGCCGACACGGTGGCACGCAGCTTGGGCGTGATCGAGAAGCCGTAGGCCGCGCTGCCGGTGGTCTTGCCGCCGAACTCGCTGTCGTCGTCGCGGCGCACGTGCAGCTGCAGCGAATGCGCGCCCTGCACGAAGCCGTAGCCGAGCGAAACTGCATCCTGCGAGCGCTTGCTCGCGAGCAGGCCGCTGCTGGTGGTCGGCGCGTTTTCCAGCGCGTCCTCGCGGCGTTCGAGCGTGGCCGTCACCAGGTGCGGACCGAAGCGGAATTCGTTCTGGAACAGGTAGCCGCGAAGGTTTGTCTCGGTGCGGTAGAACGAAGGCTGCGTCTTGTAGACCGACTGCGAATCGGTAACCTGCACGCGCGTGCTGTAGACGTCGTTCCACTTGGCCGACCATGAAAGACCGGCGGTGCGCAGCGTGTTGTTGCCGACGTCGTTCCTGAAGCGGATCGGCGGCCGGGTCCTGGCGCTGACTTGTGCGTCGTAGCCCGCTTCCATGTCGCTGTAGAGCAGCGTGGCGTCTAGCCGCTGGTCGGGGGTGAACTGGTAGCCGAGCCGCAGGTTGCCGGAGTTGCTGTGGTAGCCATCGCGGTCCGGGCTGGTGTAGCCGTCTCTCGAAGGCGTGCGCTTGTCCAGAGGCTGCACGTTGAAGCCCCTGCTTTCCTCATGCGCCACACCCAGCGAATAGTCCAGTGCGCCCGACTTTCCGCTCACGCCGGCCTCGGCTTTGCGCAGGCCATGGCTGCCGAAGCCGACGCCCGCATAAGGAGACACGCCTTCTTCGCCGCGCTTGGTGAAGAGCTGGATCACGCCGCCCACGGCGTCGGAGCCGTACACCGCGGCAGCCGGGCCGCGGAGCACTTCGATGCGGTCGATCTGCGAGAGGGGGATGCTCTCCCATCCGGCACCACCGGTCGATTGCGAATCGACGCGCACGCCGTTGACGTACACGGCCGTGAAGCGCGTCTCCGCGCCGCGGATGAAAAGGCTGGTGGTGTTGCCCACGCTGCCGTTGCGCGTGATCTCGATGCCGGGCAGGCGCGCCAGCACGTCGGCCACGCCGACCGCGCCGCTGCGCTCGATGGTCTGCCGGTCGACGACCGACACGTCGCCCACCAGGTCCGACAGCGGCTGGGGCGTGCGGTTGGCCGTGACCACTGTTTCGCCGAGCGAAGGAGCTGCTGCGACTTGCTGCGCATGCGCCGCGAGCGGCAATTGCAAGAGCGCCATGCCGCCGAAAGCGGAGGCCAGCGCAAGCGGCAGGCAGGCAATGCGGCGACGGCGCGCGGGAACACGGCCGAGGGAAAGAGAACCACAGGAAGTCATGAATGGAGCGAACGAACGTCTATGCCCGTCGCCGGCCTCCCCGCCAGCGTTTGGGCGCAATGGCTGCCCCTTGCATCGAAAATCGATCGTGCATGCGGCAGCCGCCTCGTTGGCCGGTATCCGGGCTGGCAGTGCGGCCCCACCGCCTTCCCAGGTGCCTGTTTCAGGGCGCCCAGTGGCTGGATGGATGAGGCTGACGCGCTCGGCGTCGACTGCTTGACCGTTGCGGGGGCAGCGCAGGTGGCTTCGGCCCGGCTCCGTTTCCGGTGGGCGTTCACTCCTGCTTCCCGTTGAACCGCGGCGTGTGAACCACGACGCAGGCACCAACGGGCGGAATTCTAGGGCCTTCGACCGCGCGGTAAGCCAAAAGTTGCGCCATCCGACGGCCGGCGGGAAACTACAATCGTCAACCATGCCCGCCTCCAGCCCCATCGACCAGATCGCCGAGCGTGTGGACCGCCTGCTCGTGCGTCATGAAGAGGTGCAGCGCACCAATGCGCTGCTGCAGGAGCAGGTCGAAGCGCTCACGCGCGAGCGCGACGCGCTCAAGTCGCGGCTTGCCGCGGCCCGTACGCGCCTCGATGCGCTGCTCGAGCGGCTGCCGGCCGAACCCCCTTCCGAAGATTCCCCCGCATGAAGCAGATTGAAGTTCAGATCATGGGCCAGAGCTATTTGCTCGGCTGTCCCGACGGCGGCGAGGCGCAGTTGCGCGACGCGGTCGATCGCGTGGACGCAGCCATGTGCAGGATCCGCGATGCGGGCAAAGTCAAGGCGCGCGACCGCATCGCGGTGCTCGCCTCGCTGAACCTGGCTTTCGACCTGGCCGCGCAGCAGGCCGCCGCGGCCGCGGCTGCGGCGGCCTCCCCTGCTGCTGTCGCCTCGCCCGAGGGCGACACCGCTGAAGCCGACGCAAAGGCCGCCCAACTCATCCAGAAACTCGATCAAGCCCTCGCGGGCGATGACCATTTACTCTGAGCGGCAGCGCCCGGCGCGCCGGAGGCGTAAAATCCGAACTGTCTGCGGTGCGCGTCGGGCTTAATATTTCCTTGTTCCAATGCTCTCCGGAGCCGGGCTTGGTACATCGCTTGACGGGCGTGATCATCTCGCGTTAGATGAACCCGAAGTCTTGCTGCCCTCGCCCACCTGAACCCTGGTTCAGGATGCGGGTTCGGCGCCCACTTGCAGACACCTTTTTTCCGTTCATACGGCCCCGGCATGCGCTGCACGGGGCCGTTGCTTTTTTTCAAGGCCTGCTGCGTGACTTCCCTGCTCGACCCCGTCCTGATCGCCGAATTGGCCGCGCTTGGCCTGGGCACCGGTTTTCTGGCGGGCCTGCTCGGCATCGGCGGCGGGATGCTCATGGTGCCGTTCATCACGATCATCATGGGCCACCGCGGGGTAGCTTCCGATCTTGCGGTGAAGATGGCCATCGCCACTTCGATGGCCACGATCATCTTCACCTCGGTGTCTAGCGTGCGTGCGCACCACAAGCGCGGCGCGGTGCGCTGGGACATCGTGCGGCGCCTTGCGCCCGGCATCGTCATCGGCAGCTTGCTGGGCAGCCTCGGTGTGTTCGCACTGCTCAAGGGAACGGTGCTGGCCATCGTCTTCGCGCTCTTCGTGGGCTTCTCCGCCACGCAGATGTTCCTCGACCGCAAGCCCAAGCCCACACGCCAGATGCCGGGCACCGCGGGACAACTGTCGGCAGGTGGCGCCATCGGCTTCATCTCGGGCCTGGTGGGCGCCGGCGGCGGCTTCGTGAGCGTGCCGTTCATGACCTGGTGCAACATCTCCATTCACAACGCCGTCGCTACCAGCGCCGCGCTGGGCTTTCCGATTGCAGTGGCCAACGTGCTGGGCTATGTGGTCAGCGGGCAATCGGTGCAGGGCCTTCCGGCCGGCTCGTTCGGCTACATCTGGCTGCCCGCGCTCGTGGTGATCGCGCTGTGCAGCGTGCTCACCGCGCCGCTGGGTGCAAAGGCCGCGCACAACCTGCCGGTGAAGAAGCTCAAGCGCGTGTTCGCGAGCATCCTGTACCTGCTGGCGGCCTACATGCTCTGGAAGGGGCTGCAAGGCTAGGACCAGCACCCGAAAGCCCCTGCGGGACCGGGTGGCACCGGTTGCGACAGCGGGGCCCCGGCCGTATAACGGTCGCATGAAAATCCTCATCGCCGTCGACGGCAGCGCCTACACGCAAAAGGCGCTCAGCTACCTCCTCGCCAACCGCGCCATGTTCGTGGACGGCCACGAGCTGACCATCGTGCATGTCTGCACCGGCATCTCGGGCCATGTGGCCCGCCACCTCAGCAAGGAGGTGATTGCCGACTACTACGCCGAGGAAAGCGCCAAGGTCATCGAGCCCGTGAAGGCGCGGTTCGCGGAGAACGGCATTACCAACTACGCGATCGACAAACGCCACGGCCACGCGGCCGAAGAAATCCTCAAGTCGGCCGCCGCGGCACACGCGGAGCTCATCGTGCTCGGCACCCATGGCCACGGCATCTTCGGCCGTGCGCTGATGGGCTCGGTGGCCACCAAGGTGATCTCGGAGACCGACACCACCGTGATGCTGGTGCAGTAGGGCGAGCACCAACCTTTTCTTTGGCGGTTATTGAACGCGCTGCTGCCGCCACTCGCGCGGCGAGCAGCCGAAGCGTTCCCGGAAGGCGCGGCTGAAGTGCGCTGCGTCATTGAAGCCGCGGCCGTAGGCGATCTCGGCCACCGGCCTGCCGGCCAGGCGCGGCTCGAGCAGGTCGCGGCTGCAGGCTTCGAGCCGGCGCTCCCAGATGTACTGCGACGGCGTGAGCGGCTCGCTCTTGAAGATGCGGTGAATGTGGCTTGAAGACACGCCGAGTTCCGCCGCGAGGCTGCCCACCGAGAGCGAGGGATCGGCCAGCTGCTCGTCGATGCGCCGCTTCACACGTGCCAGGTGGTAGGCCGTGAGGCTGCTCAGGCCTGGCGATCGCGCGGCGGGCAGCGTCTGCAATCCGGCGACAAGAATGCTCTGCACGCCGTTGGCCACCGCCAGCGCGGAGGCCGGCTGCAGCGTATCGATGTCTTCGCGCAGCGTGCGGATCATCCCGAGCAGCAGGTGCCCGGCGCCTTCGCGCCCAGACACGGTGGTGGCCGTCAATGCTTCGGTGTCGTGCAGTTCGCTGCGCAGGCGTTCGCCGGGCAGCTTGAGCACGATCTGCTCGAAGTTCTCGTCGAACAACAGCTGGTAAGGGCGCGTGCTGTCGTACAGCGCGAAATCGCCCGCCGCTAGCACGGCGTCGCGCCCGTCCTGCCGCACCACACCGTGCCCGCGCGCCTGGATGCTGACCAGGAAGTAGTCGCCGCCCGAGCGCGAGATGTGTCCCGGCGTACGCATGACCTTCTGCGGGCCCGACTTGACCACCGACACATCGAGGCTCGGCAGCGTGTGCTGGCGAATGCTGCCCTCGAAATTGCCCGTGTCGCCTTCGCGCACCGGATCGCAGCAGAGTTGCACGTAGACGTTGCAGATCATGTCGGTCCAGTAGGCGAGCCGCTGGTCGCGCGGAACGGCGTCTGTGCTGAGCAACTGGTTCATCGGGATTTCCTCGGAGGAGCGGCATGCAACGCTGGAACAAGAACGCCGCCAGTTCGGAACAAGGCGTTTCGCGGCGGCGAATCTACGCTTCAAGCAACCCGCATGCCACCGCGCAAACCCGGTGCGAGGTGTGCGAAGTTGTTTCATTCCACCACGCTCCTGGAGATACCGCCATGCCCACCACCGTTCATCCCAAGCTTCGCGTCGCCGCCGTGCAGGCAGCACCCGTGTTCCTCGACCTCGACGGGACGATCGACAAGACCATCGATCTCATGGCCCAGGCGGCCGGCCAGGGCGTGAAGCTCATTGCCTTTCCGGAGACCTGGCTGCCCGGCTATCCCTGGTGGATCTGGCTCGACTCGCCCGCCTGGGGCATGCAGTTCGTGCAGCGCTACCACGACAACTCCCTGGTCGTCGGCTCCAGCGAATTCGACCGCATCAGGGAAGCCGCGCGCAAGCACAAGCTCTGGGTGTCGCTGGGCTATAGCGAAAAGGCCGCCGGCAGCCTCTACATTGCGCAGGCGCTGTTCGACGACCAGGGCCGCACCGTCCAGACGCGCCGCAAGCTCAAGCCCACGCACGTGGAGCGCACCGTCTTCGGCGAAGGCGACGGTTCCGACCTGGCCGTGATCGAGACGCCGATCGGCAACATCGGATCGCTTTCATGCTGGGAGCATCTCCAGCCGCTCAGCAAATACGCGATGTATTCGCAGAACGAGCAGATCCATTGCGGCGCCTGGCCCAGCTTTTCGCTCTACCGCGGAGCCGCCTACGCACTCGGCCCCGAGCTCAACAACGCCGCGAGCCAGGTGTACGCGGCCGAGGGCCAGTGCTTCGTCGTTGCGCCATGCGCCACCGTCTCGGAGGCGATGAGCGACCTGATGTGCACCGATGCGGGCAAGCAGCAGATGCTGCGCGTGGGCGGCGGCTTTGCGCGCATCTACGCGCCGGACGGTTCGCCGCTCGGCACGCCGCTGGCCGAAGACCAGGAGGGTCTGGTGGTCGCGGACATCGACCTTGGAATGATCTCGCTCGCCAAGGCGGCGGCCGACCCGAGCGGCCACTATTCGCGGCCCGACGTCACGCAACTGCTGCTGAACAAGAAGCGCCGCGAGCCGGTGGTGCTGCAGCACGCGCCGGAGGTCGAAGGCGCCGCGCTGGAGGCCGTTGCCGCGCCGGCCGAGCCGGCAGCGGCACCGCACCAGCAGCCGGTTGCAGTCTGAGCACGGAGCCGCGCCATGGAATCCGCCATTGCCGAGCACCTGAAATGTCCCCGCACGCGCCACCGCCGCGTGGAGGACGACTACGCACCGCCCTACCCCGTCTGGTCTGCGCGCGCGTCCACTGCGGTCCAGCAGGTTGTGATGGGCTATTTCGGCGTGCAGTCGCGCGGCGCCGCGATGCAGGGCCGTGCATGCGCGGCGCTGATGAAGATCGCAGCCGGCTTCTCCCTGCCCGATGGGCCCGGCCACCACGATCTTGCGCACTACGTGGACGCCGACGGCTGCGACAACATGATTGCCATCGCCTACTGGGACGATCCCGCCGCCCACGCACGCTGGTGCGCAACGCCAGAGATCGACACATGGTGGCGTTCCGACGAGCGCCTGGCGGACGGCCTCGGCTACTTCCGCGAAGTCGTCTCGCCGCGCGCCGCGCACTTCGAGACGATGTTCAACACGCCGGACCGCCTCGAAGGCGTGGGCGTGGTGATGCGCGGCGTGAGCGGCGAGCTGCAGGAGCACGGCTACTGGGGATCGATGCGCGACCGCATACCGCTGTCGCAGACCGATGCCATGACGCCTTCAGGCTCGCGTGCCATCGCTCTGGGCGCTCCCGCACCGGGGCAGCGCGTGCGGGTGGCGGGCCACGAGAACGTCGCGATGATTCGTTCCGGCCAGGAGTGGGCGGAGACCACGGGCCAGGAACGCACGCTCTACCTCGGCGAAATGGAACCCGTACTGCGCAAAGGCATGGATTTCCTGAGCGACCAGGGCCTGGGCATCGGCTGCTACAGCAACCGCTACATGCACCACCTCGATGCCAAGGGTTTGCCGCTGGAAAAGTCATTCGGCCTGAGCTTCTGGCGCTCGCTGGCCGACATGGAACGCTGGGCCGAGTCGCACCCCACGCACGTGGCGATCTTCGGCAGCTTCATGCGCTACGTGCAGGCGCTGAATTTCCAGCTGCAGTTGCGCGTGTACCACGAGGTGTCAGTGCTGAAGGCAGACGAGCAGAGCTACGAATACATCAACTGCCATGCGCGCAGCGGGCTGATGAACGGGCTGGGCCTTGCGGCCTAGCGCGTCCTGCGGCGCGCATGGCCGCCGCAGGAGACGACGCCCTAGGCGAACAGCCCCTTGTGCTGCTCCCGCAGCAGCGCCTTCTGTACCTTGCCCATGGCGTTGCGCGGCAGCTCGTTCACCACGAAGCAGCGCTTCGGAATCTTGAAGTTGGCGAGTTTCGACTTGAGTTCCGCAACGATCGCGTCGGCGTCCAGCGTTGCCCCTCCCTTGGGGATGACGATGGCAACGCCCACCTCGCCGAAGTCGGGGTGCGGCACGCCGACCACGGCGCTTTCGGCCACGCCGGGCAATTCGTTGATGTAGCCCTCGATCTCGGCCGGATAGACGTTGTAGCCGCCGCTGATGATCAGGTCCTTGCTGCGCCCGACGATGGTGATGTAGCCGCGGCCGTCGATCTTGCCGACGTCGCCGGTCTTGAAGAAGCCATCGGCGGTGAATTCTTCCTTCGTTTTCTCGGGCATGCGCCAGTAGCCGCTGAACACGTTGGGGCCGCTGACCTCGATGTTGCCGATCTCGTCCGTGGTGCAGTCGCGTCCCCCGTCGTCCCGCACGCGCAGCTGCACGCCGGGCAGAGCAAAGCCTACGGTGCCGCCGCGGCGCTCGCCCTGTGCGGCGCTGTACGGGTTGGAGGTGAGCATGACCGTCTCGCTCATGCCGTAGCGCTCCAGGATGGTGTGGCCGGTGCGCTCGCGCCACTCGTCGAAGGTTTCGATCAGCAGGGGCGCAGAGCCCGCGATGAAGAGGCGCATGTTGCGCACCGCTTCGCGCGTGAGCCCCGGCTCAGCCAGGAGCCGCACGTAGAGCGTGGGCACGCCCATGAACACGGTCGCCTCGGGCAGCTTCTCGACCACGCGCTTCGGGTCGAACTTCGAGAACCAGATCATCTTGCTGCCGTTGAGCAGCGCGCCGTGCAGCGCCACGAAAAGCCCGTGCACGTGGAAGATGGGCAGCGCATGGATCAGCACGTCGCCCTTGGTCCAGCCCCAGTAGTCCTTGAGCACCTCGGCGTTCGACAGCAGGTTGCCGTGCGTGAGCATCGCGCCCTTGCTGCGGCCGGTGGTGCCGCTGGTGTAGAGAATGGCGGCAAGGTCGTCCGGCTTCTTCTGAGCGATCTCATGCCGATCGCTGCATTGCGCCGCCACTTGCAGCAGCGTGCCGGTGCGGTTGTCGTCGAGCGTGAACACGTGCCGCGTACCCGCCGCATTGGCGATGGGCCCGACCCACGAGGCATTGCGGCTGGTGCACACCACCACCGCCGGCTCTGCGTTGCCAATGAAGTATTCGATCTCGGCGCTTTGATACGCGGTGTTGAGCGGCAGGAACACGTAGCCCGCGCGGAGCGTGGCGAGATAGAGAATCATCGCCTCGACCGATTTTTCGACCTGCACCGCGATGCGGGCGCCCTCTTCCAGGCCCAGTGCGCCGAGCAGGTTGGCCATCATGGCGCTGCCGCGGTCGAGGTCGCGCCATGAATAGAACAGGCCGCTCTCGGTTTCCACGGCGATGCCGTCGAGGTCGGCGGGAAAGGCCGCGCGCAGGGCGGCAAACAGGTTGGCGTTGGCTTTCGTCTTCATCGGGGCAGTTCTTCAGAAATTCGGTGTGCGCTTGGCAAGAAAGGCGTCAATGCCTTCGCGGTGTTCGGCGGAGTCTGCGTAGTCGTAGGCGGTGGCAAGCAGCGCCTGCGTGGCATGCGCGCCTGCCTTCAGCATGGCAAAGGTTTGCTTGTGCAGGCGCGCGGCCTGCGGCGCAAGCGCTGCGATGCGTTGGGCATGGGCCTGCACGGCGGCTGCCACCTCGTTGTCTGGCAGCACCTGCAGCAGAAAGCCGGCATCGTACAGGCGCTGCGCGCCGTGCACGCTGGCGGCCAGCAGCATGTCTCGCGCCAGCACGTCGCCAATGGCGCCGCGGACCAGCGCGGCCTCGCGCGGCGCCATCGGAAAGCCGAGCTTGGCGATGGGCGCACCGAACTTCGCGGACGCGCCCGCAAGGCGGATGTCGCAGCAACTCGCAATCTCGATGCCGGCGCCCATGCAGGCGCCTTCGATCTGTGCGACCAGTGGCAGCGGGCAGTCGAGCATGGCCTGCAGCGCACCCCAGACTTCGTTCTCGTGGAATTCGCGCAGGCTCGCTTCCTCGAAACGGAACGACGGGTACTCGGAAATGTCGCCGCCGGCACAAAAGGCCCTGCCCTGGCCGCGAACCACCAGGCAGCGCAGCCCGGCATCGGCTGCCTGCCCGATGCCTTCGAACGCCGTGCGCAGTTCGCGCCACATGCCGCGCGTCATCGCGTTGAGGCGCCCCGCGTTCGACAGGGTGACGAACGCAACCGCGCCCTCGCGGCGCAGTGAGACGTGGCGCTCGTCCATCACTCGAGCTTGGCGCCCGAGGCCTTCACCACAGCGGCCCAGCGCTTGATCTCCGAGCGGACGAAGCTGCCGTACGAGGCCATCGTGAGATTCGGAATCTCCGAGCCGTTCTGGGCCCAGATGGCCTTGAGCTCGTCGCTGGCCAGCGCCTTCTTCATGTCGTCGACGATCTTGGCCTGGATGTCGGCCGGCGTGCCCTTGGGGGCCCAAAGGCCATACCAGGTCGTGACGGTGTAGTCGGGCAGGCCTACTTCGGCGGCGCAGGGCACGTCGGGGAACGCAGGGTTGCGCTTGGTGCCGGCCACCATCAGGGCCTTGATGCGGCCGCCCTTGATGTGCTGCGCGGAAGAGCCGAGACCGTCGAACATCAGGTCGACGTTGCCGGCAATCAGGTCAGACAGCGCCGGGCCCGCGCCGCGGTAGGGGATGTGCGTGATGAAGGTGCCGGTCTGCAGCTTGAACAGTTCGCCCGCCAGGTGGTGCGACGTGCCTGCGCCGGCCGAGCCGTAGTTGAGCTTGCCCGGATTGCGCTTGGCGGCGGCAACGAGTTCCTGCAGCGTGTTGGCCGTGACGCGACGCGGATTGACCACCACCACCTGCGGCACGTTGGCCAGCAGCATCAGCGGCACGAAGTCCTTCTCCAGGTCGTAGTCGAGCTTGGGGTAGATGGACGGTGCGATGGCGTGGTGCACCGCGCCCATGAAGAGCGTGTACCCGTCGGGCTGGGCCTTGGATGCGATGCTGGCGCCCACCGTGCCGCCAGCGCCGCCGCGGTTGTCGATCACCAGCGTCTGCCCGGTGACCTTGGCGAACTGCGCCGAGAGCGGACGCGCGAAGGCATCGGTGCCGCCGCCGGCCGGAAAAGGAACCACCATGTTCACCGGCCGCGCCGGCCAGGTGCCTCCCTGCGCACGCGCAGCACCACCGCACATCACGGCGGCACCGGCCACGCCCAGGCGCAGCACGTCGCGTCGTTGAAAACTCTGAGTCATCTGTCATCTCCTGTCGTTGTGGATGAGCCGCGCCATGCGGCCGCCGGCGCCTCGCGCACCGGACTTTTTCTTTCAGAACTCAGCCTTTTTTGAAGAACAGGCTTTCAACATCTCCCGAAACCGCCACCTTGCCCTCTGCCAACCACGCGCGGTGCTTGTCCAGTCGCTTGAGATCGTAGAGGTAATTCACCATGAGTCCATAGGACTGCCTGTGCGCCTTTGGCGATGGATCGCCCGCCCAGTTGAGCCGCTCGACCCGCGCGCCGTTGCCCAGGTGAAAGCGGGCCACCGGATCGGCCGGCGTCCCGTCGACCAGCGTGTGGCCCAGGTATTCGGCGGCCGCCTGGAGCAGCCATTGGCGCAGCGGCGATCTGGCGTCCAGGGCGGCCGCGTTCTCCACCGCCGCCAGCAGCCGGTCGACAGTCGGAGGCAGCGACCCGACGAGGCGGCCGAGCTCCGCCTCGCGCTTTTCATCGAGGCGCGGCAGCAGTTCCGCGGCGTTCTTTGCGAGCCAGGTGCGAAAGCCGGGAATCGGCGACAGCGTGGCAAAGACCTTGAGGCGGGGCAACTCGTCCTGCAGCGTCTCGACCACGCGCTTGATGAGCGAATCGCCGAAGCTCACCCCGCGCAAGCCGTCCTGGGTATTGCTGATCGAATAGAAGATGGCCGTCGTGGCCTTGGCCGGAAGGATCGGCACCGCGGCCTCGTCCAGCAGCGGCGCGATGCCCTCGCTGATGCGGTCGACCAGCGCCACCTCGACGAAGATCAGCGGCTCGTTGGGAAGCCGCGGATGGAAGAAACCGTAGCAGCGCCGGTCGCTGTCGTCCAGCCGGTTCTTCACGTCGGTCCAGCTCTTGATGTCGTGCACCGCCTCATAGCGGATCAGCTTCTCGATCAGCGAAGCGGGCGAGTTCCAGTCGATCCGGCGCAGTTCGAGAAACGCCACGTCGAACCAGGTGGAGAACAGGTGCTCCAGTTCGGCGTCGAGTGCGATCAGCCGTTTGTCGGACTTGAGGAACGGCAGCAGGTCGGCGCGCAGGTCGACCAGGAAACGCATGCCTTCGGGTTCGACCGCGAAGCGCTGCAGCAGGCGCATGCGGGGCGACACCAACGCGCGCCGCAACTTCAGTTCGGCCTGGCCTTCGTCGGATGTTCCCACGGCGGCCTGGTGCTGGTCCCGCGCGGACTTGAGCTTGTGCGGATCGGCCGCGAAATGCTCGCTCATCAGCGCCCAATAGTCGCGCCGCTCCTCGGGCGTGGCGCTGGCGTACGCGGTGGCAACGGCATGCGCCCTGCGCCCGCCTTCGACTTCGCTCACGCGCGGATCGATCACCGACTGCAATGCGGTGAACACGCGGCGCAGCGCACGCGGCGACATGGCTTCGTCGGCTTTGCGCAAGGTGGCCTGCATGCGCTCGGCCGTCGAGCGCACGCTCGGTTTGGCGGCGGTTTTGGGCGCGCTGCGCGCCGCGCCCTCGGGTGCCACGGGCACCTTGTTGCCTGACTTCTCGCCAGAGCGCAATCGCGCCTGGAACCACTCGGTCGCACTCATCGACAAGCTCCAATGCTGGGGGATGCGGGAATGCCTTCTTTCTTCATGTCGTTCATGACATCACCCTGGATTTCTGCTGCCGCGCCACCTCGCGCAGAGCCTCGCGCTGCCGCGTCAGGTGCGTGCGCATGGCCGCGTCCGCGCCCTCGCTGTCGCGCGCCTTGAGCGCCGCAAACACCGCCAGGTGCTCCGACAGGCTCTGCTCGAGCCGGCCCGGTGCATGCAACTGCTGGAGCCGCGCGAGCTTGAGGATCTTGCGAAGGTCGCCAATCACCTGCGCCAGCCATTTGTTGTCGGCCAGCTGGATGATCGCCTCGTGGATCAGGTGGTTGGTGGCGTAGTAGTCGTTGATACGCTTGGCCTTGGCGTGGCGCACCAGCCGTTCGTGCAGCACGTCGAGCTCGCTCAACTCCGCATCGCTCGCGTTGCGCGCAGCCTCGTAGGCGCAGCGGCCTTCGAGCAGCGCGATGACCGGAAAGATCTCGTCCAGGTCGCGCTCGGTCACCTCGCGCACGAAGCAGCCGCGGCGCGGTTCGTGCCGCAGCAGGCCCTCGGCCGTGAGCACCTTGAGCGCCTCGCGCAACGGCGTGCGCGAGATCGAGAGCCTTTCGCACAGCGCGCCCTCGTCCAGGAAGCTGCCCGGCGCCAGCGTGCCCCCGAAGATCTGCTCGCGCAGCGTGGCAGCCACTTCGTCGTGCAGGGAGTTGGGGACCAGGCGCATAAGGATGTGAACCGCGGGCGTGCGTAATTTTCTGTAATTACGCGTAATTGTGAGTCCGCGATGAACGCGGCACAAGGCCGCGCGGCCCTCGCGCGGCCCGTGCTTACCCTGAGCGCCAGAGGCTCAGGCCGCTGCCGGCTCGCGTCGCTGTGCGGCCCAGATCCACAAGCCGATGCCGAAGATGACCATGGGCACGCTCAGCCATTGGCCCTGGCTCAGATTGAGCGCGCGCAGGCCCAGAAAGTCGTCGGGCTCGCGGAAGTATTCGGCAATGAAGCGTAGTACGCCGTAGCCGATCAGGAACACCGCCGCCACCTGCCCTTGCTTGCGTTCTTTGCGAGCATAGAGCCACATGATGGCGAACAGCAGAAGCCCTTCGAGCAGGAACTGGTACACCTGCGAGGGATGGCGCGGCAGCATCGAGCCGCTCTGCGGAAACACCATGCCCCAGGGCAGGTCCGGACTGCTGAAGCGGCCCCAGAGTTCGCCGTTGATGAAGTTGCCCACGCGGCCGGCCGCCAGGCCCGTCGGCACGCAGGGCGAGACGAAATCCATTACCTGCCAGAACGGCCGCGCGCGCGAATGCGCGAACCAGACCATCGCGCCGATCACGCCCAGGAGGCCGCCATGGAAACTCATGCCGCCCTGCCATACGTAAAGAATCTGCAACGGATTCGCGAGGTAGAACTCGGGCTTGTAGAACAGGCAGTAGCCGAGCCGCCCGCCCACGATGACGCCCATCACGCCCAGGAAGAGGATGTCCTCGATGTCCTTGCGCTGCCAGGCGCCCGCGCCGACGAGCGAGCGATAGGGCTCGTGCCGCAGTCGGCGCGTGCCCAGAAAATAGAACAGCGCAAACGCGGCGAGGTAGGTCAGCCCATACCAGTGGATGGCAACGGGGCCGAGTTGCAGGGCGACGGGATTGATCTGCGGATACATGAGCATGGCGCCGATTGTGCCCCGGGCATGTGGCGGCCCGGCCGGCCGGCTCAACCGCCCTTTTTCGTGCGCTCTCGCACGAACGCCACGAACCTTGCCAGCGCCGGATGGGTGGCCTGCGCGGGCCATACGAGGCTGGTCTCGCAGGCGGGCAGCACCACGCGTGCGCGGCCCGCGCCCTTGAACTCCTGCGCCTGGCGGTAGACCACGCCGGCACGCCGGAACTGCATCACGCTGTGCGGCACCCAGGCCACCCCGATGCCGCCCGACACCAGGTTGACGATCGTCTGCATCTGGATGGCCTCCTGCGCCACCTGCGGCGTGCGGCCCGCCGCGTGATAGAGCCCAAGGACCGCATCGTGCAGCGAGGGCACGATACGGCGCGGAAAGATCACCAGCGGTTCGGCCAGTACTTCGGCCAGCGGCACGGGGGTTGCGCCCGCAAGCCGATGCCGCGCCGGCATGGCCAGCACCAGCGGCTCCTGTTCCACCGTCAGGCGCGAGAGTTCCGGCGGCGCGGAACCCGGCGAATGGAGCATCAGCCCGGCGTCGATGTCGCCGCGCGCGAAGGCTTCGAGCTGAACGTCACCCGTGGCTTCGACCAGTTCGAGCGCCACCTCCGGGCACAGCACGCGGAACTCGCGAACCCAGGCCGGCAGCTTTTCGAAGCCGATGGTGGAAACGAACGCGATGCGCACCCGCCCCACTTGCCCGGCCGCCGCCGCACGCGCGCGTTCGGGCAGGGCCTGCGCCCGCGCCAGCAGCTCGCGCACGTCGGGCAGCAGCGCCTCGCCGGCGGGCGTGAGCGCCACGCGCCGGCGCGTGCGGTCGAACAGCAGGACGCCCAGGGTCTTCTCGAGCTGGGCGATGGCCTGCGTGACCGGCGGCTGGGTCATGTGCAGCCGCGCGGCAGCACGGCCGAAATGCAGCTCCTCGGCCACGGCCACGAACTGGCGCCAGGCGCGCAGGTCGATCATGGTTTCCTTCATACGCCGAGCATATCAATCCGCGCTCAAAAACGGATTGGAATGAATCAATCAGAAGTCCGATACTTGGAATCCCCCGATCTCCCCACGACACAAGAGACACCCATGGACACCAAGCCGATCCAGATCAACCGCCGCAGCGCCAACATCGTCGAAGGCAAGAGCCGCGCACCCAACCGCTCCATGTTCTATGCCATGGGCTACGAAGAGAGCGACTTCAAGAAGCCGATGGTCGGCGTCGCCAACGGCCACAGCACCATCACGCCCTGCAACTCGGGCCTGCAGAAGCTGGCCGACGCGGCCATTGCCGGTATCGAGGAAGCGGGCGGCAACGCGCAGGTGTTCGGCACCCCCACCATCTCCGACGGCATGGCGATGGGCACCGAGGGCATGAAGTACTCGCTGGTGAGCCGCGAGGTCATTTCGGACTGCATCGAAACCTGCGTGGGCGGCCAGTGGATGGACGGCGTGCTGGTGGTCGGCGGCTGCGACAAGAACATGCCCGGCGGCCTCATGGGCATGCTGCGCGCCAATGTGCCGGCCATCTACGTCTACGGCGGCACCATCCTGCCGGGCCGCTACAAAGGGCAAGACCTCAACATCGTGAGCGTGTTCGAGGCGGTGGGCCAGAACGCCGCCGGCAACATGAGCGATGAAGACCTGCACGAGATCGAGAAGCGCGCCATTCCCGGCACCGGCTCCTGCGGCGGCATGTACACGGCCAACACCATGTCCAGCGCGTTCGAGGCACTGGGCATCTCGCTGCCCTACTCGTCCACCATGGCCAACCCGCACGACGAGAAAGCCAACTCGGCCAAGGAATCGGCCAAGGTGCTGATCGAGGCGATCAAGAAAGACATCAAGCCGCGTGACATCGTGACCAAGAAGGCCATCGAAAACGCGGTGGCCGTGATCATGGCCACGGGCGGCTCCACCAACGCGGTGCTGCACTTCCTGGCCATCGCGCACGCGGCCGAGGTCGAGTGGTCCATTGACGACTTCGAGCGCATGCGCAAGAAGGTGCCCGTGATCTGCGACCTGAAGCCGAGCGGCAAGTATCTGGCGGTCGACCTGCACCAGGCCGGCGGCATTCCGCAGGTGATGAAGGTGCTGCTGAAGGCAGGCCTCTTGCACGGCGACTGCATCACCATCACCGGCCAGACGATTGCCGAAGTGCTGAAGGACGTGCCCGACGTGCCGCGTGCCGACCAGGACGTGATCCGCCCGATCGACAAGCCCATGTACGACGAAGGCCACTTGGCCATCCTCAAGGGCAACCTGTCGCCCGAAGGCGCGGTCGCCAAGATCACCGGCCTGAAGAACCCGGTCATCACGGGCCCGGCGCGCGTGTTCGACGACGAGCAGTCGGCGCTCAAGGCCATCCTGGACGGCAAGATCAAGGCCGGCGACGTGATGGTGCTGCGCTACCTGGGCCCCAAGGGCGGCCCCGGCATGCCAGAAATGCTAGCCCCCACGGGCGCGCTGATCGGCGCGGGCCTGGGCGAAAGCGTGGGCCTCATCACCGACGGCCGCTTCTCGGGCGGTACCTGGGGCATGGTGGTCGGACACGTCGCGCCCGAAGCGGCGGCCGGCGGCACCATCGCGTTCGTGAACGAAGGCGACTCGATCACCATCGACGCGCACAAGCTGGTGCTCGAACTCAACGTGCCCGAAGCCGAGCTTGCCAAGCGCCGCGAAGGCTGGAAGCCGCCGGCACCGCGCTACACCCGCGGCGTGCAGGCCAAGTTCGCGTTCAATGCCTCCAGCGCCAGCTCGGGCGCGGTGCTCGACAAGTTCTGAAGCTGTTCAGGCCATCATCCACGCGCCGTAGCCGAAGGCCAGGAAGCCCAGGCCCACGATCGCGAGGATGCTGCGGAACTCGAACTCCATGGCGGGGGAAAAGCTCTGCACGATGAAGTGCAGCAGCGCGCCGGTACCGATGGTCATGAAACCGGCGCCGAGCGCCCTCGCCAGCCGCTCGTCCGGGTAGAAAAAGCAGACCGCGAAACCCGCCATGAAGACAAGATTGGCCAACACGGTGCCGCGCGTGCGCCAGCGCTGCTGCGCGGGCGTCGGCTTGCGCTCCGGCGGCGGGCTGCGCCGGGGCCGTGCTTCCTTGATCGCCATGCCTGTGAAGAACAGGCCGAACATCATCGGGAACAGCCCGAAGAGGCCGAGGCCCCACACCGCGCCCCACATGTTCTGGAAGTCGGCCACCAGCGCTTGCGCCGGGTCTGCCACGCTGTAGCGCACCTCGACCGGGTCGCCCCATTCCTTGTCCGACAGTCCGCCGCCGAGCCCCTTGACGCGGCGCTTCTGACCGTCGGGCGCGGTGTACTCGACGATGGGTGCGCGCGAGACCGTGGTGCGGCCATTGCTGTCCCTGCTGCGCTCGTCGACGAATTCGACCAGGCTGCCCTGCACGCTGGCCGTGCCTGCAATCGACTGGTAGCGGTGCCAGCCGATCGTTGCCGCGGCGTAGAAGCCCGCGCAGCCGATCAGCAGCGCCCCGACTCCCACACCCCAGAACAGGCCCTTGCGCCATCCCGCCAGACCGCCAATAGCCGGCCCCGCCAGGAGCGAGAGCCCGAAGACCAGCATTGCTTGCCGGGCTGCTTCCTCGTCCATGTTGGTTGCCGTTGCATGCAGTGGGTAGGACCGCCCGGCGTATGTGCGCCGCTCAGCGCTTCGGTCGCTGGCCCTTGCTGGCCGGCATGCCCATGTTGCTGCGCTGGCGGTCGATGCGCGCCTGCTTTCGGCGCTCTTCGCGCTCGATCACCTTGCGTTTGGTGTAGCCCGACGAATCGGCCCATGCCCACCATGCCATGGCCATGGCGAACGGCGAGAGCACGATCCACCAGCTCCAGCCGGCGACCATGCCCACTTCCAGGTATTTCAGGGCCACGCCAAGCAGGCCCAACAGCAGAAAAAGCATCGCGAATCCCTCGGGGTTTTGTTGGAAACGCTTCCGGACGCCGGTGCACGGCGCTACCTACAATCGCGTTGGATCGAATGTAACCCAGCCATTACGAAATACATCCCCATGAAGAGACTCCTGTCATCCGCGGTCCTCGGCTTGGGCCTGGGCCTGGCGGCACCCGCCTTTGCAGACCTGGCCCTGGCAACGTCGAAGAACTGCATGAGCTGCCATGCGGTCGACCGCAAGGTGCTCGGCCCCGCGTTCAAGGACGTGGCCGCCAAGTACAAGGGCAACGCCGCCGCCGTCGACATGCTCGCGGCAAAGATCATCAAGGGCGGATCGGGCGTGTGGGGACCGGTGCCGATGCCGGCCAACACCCAGGTGAGCGAAGCCGACGCCAAGAAGCTCGCGGCCTGGGTGCTGACGGCGCGCTGAGCAGGGACTGCCGCAGCCAAGGCGGCGGCGTCAAACCCGCGGATCGATGTCCGTGGGCAGCGGACGGCGCTCGATGCGGTCTTCGAGCTGGCCAATGTGCGCGGCCACGGTGTTGTCGGACTGCTCGGAGCGCTGGCGCACCACGCTCTCGAGCTGGCCGAGCCGGGTCAGCAACGAGGCATGCCGCTCGGCGTTTTGCGCCATGTGCCTGTTCTCCTGCACTTCCAGAAAGTTGCGCAGCTCGGTGAAGCGCGAAGCCTCGGCCTTGTCGGCGAGGTCGCGCTGCACCTGCATTTCCTTGTTGTGGCGCTTGGCGTCGAGCAGTACCGAGCTGTGCAGGTACAGCACATAGACCAGGAAGAACACGCCTAGCGCGACGGTCAGCGCGAGCATCATGAGGCCCAGCGGTGCGGAAATGGTCATGAAGCCCAGCGACACGGGCACCGGTGACGACAACGTTCCCCAGTTGAGCGCGGCCAGGGCGGCGATCAACAGCAGAATGGCAAACAGAAAAGCGGATCTCACGCCCATGGGGGCCTCCTTCGCAAAGATCGAACACAACGAACCTGCCATGCGCGTCAAGGCGCACGGCGGTTGCGCTGGTTTTACCTCAGGCCGAAGGTTGTCATGGCCCCTGCCTAGCAGTAACGGCCATGTCCTACAGAACCATTCAATTGGTCTGTGACAACTGCTCCAGGATCGCCGGATTCTCCAGCGTGGATGTGTCCTGCGTGATCGCCTCCCCCTTGGCAATGCTGCGCAAGAGGCGCCGCATGATCTTGCCGCTGCGCGTCTTGGGCAGGTTGTCCCCGAAGCGGATGTCCTTGGGCTTGGCAATCGGCCCGATCT